>ERZ795043.20-NODE-20-length-261006-cov-7.714088_pt1 | contig 261006 bp, 188 predicted proteins | sample MGYA00375127_ERZ795043 | MGnify/ENA primary metagenome ERZ795043 (study PRJEB30172, sample SAMN05518447) | compost metagenome | isolation source: Feedstock adapted compost from Newby Island compost facility, Milpitas, CA | place: USA:Newby Island compost facility...
GGTGTCGGGGGCACAGGGCCCCGCCCGGAAGATTGCCGACAGTGATTGTGAGACCAACTGCCCGTGCTCGTCCACGCGCACCATGGCGTCCACAATCCGCTCTTGGTTTCCGTCGGATTCCGCGAACTGGAGGTAGGCCACCATTCCCGGGGGTGGATCACCTTGCAGGGGTGCCGTGCTGCTGACCAGTGGGGGAAGCGATAGGGCAGCCTTGCGATCCGCTTCCGAGGCGCTGTTCCAGACCTGGAGGGCGAGGCTGGCCAGATCGATATCTTCATCACTTTCGTCATGGTCCAGCACACCCGGTTTTTCGGCGTACAGATCGCGGAGGTCGCTGACGGGTTTTTCTCCAAAAAATGACTCGTCTGTCCCGATGACCTCCTGATTGATGCGCAGTCTTTCGAACAGCCGCTGGCGGAGCTGGATGATTTTTTCGATGCCTTCGGCCGGTAAGAAGGAATAAACCAGGATGGTGTCGTGTTTCTGGCCGATTCGGTCCACACGACCTGCCCGCTGGATAAGCCGGATAATGGCCCAGGGCAAATCGTAATTGACAACGATGTGGCAGTCCTGAAGATTCTGGCCTTCCGCCAGGACGTCCGTTGCCACGAGGACACGTAACTCTGTCTCTCCTGGCTGCAATCCACCATTGCTCTCGGGACTGAAACGTCGGGCGACGGCAACGGGGTCCTTGCTTCCGGCGGTTACGATTTCAAGGTCCTTGATTCCGTAGTTGCGAAGTTGTTCACCGAGGTAACGGGCGGTATCGGCAAATTGGGTGAAGATCAAAACCTTTTCGTTAGGATGTCTCTCTTTGAGCAGCCACACGAGCCTGCGAAGCTTTTCGTCCTGTTGCGGATGCCAGGTGGGTACCATATCGCAAATCCGCTGGAGGGCTTCAATGTCGGCCTTTAAGTCTTTCTTGAGAGATGGCGTGAAAAACCGGCTATCCAGCCATTGGAAGCGATGCCCGGATTGCCGGAAACTGTCGTAAATCTGCCGCGCCAGTTCTTCAAGTGCAGCAAGGTCGAGGTCATCACCACCAAAGCCTTCATCGCCCACATCGTTGTCGTCCGCATCACGGTCTTCCAGTGCCGTGTCCATGCTTGCCACGTCCTGTACGCCAATGGGTATTTCCAGGCGGTTCTCCAGGGCATAAAGCGTGACCAGGTTGCGGAGAATATGGCGGCGCACGGAAAGAAGGAAACTGTGGCCGCTTGACTCTAAGCGTTTGAAAAAGTTGGTCCGACAAAAACCAATAAGACGGCGACCGGCACGGGTCAAATTGGCAATGATTCGTTTTTGTGCGGCACTAGCCTGGTCCTCGGCGTTTTTGATCAAATACTGAGCCAACCCATAGCGGGGCAAATAAAGGTTTTCGAGAATCTGCACAGTCCTTTCGGAAAAGAGCTGTGCGTATTGATCTGGCGCCGGTTTCTCTGCGACCCGGAATTTCACTGTCCGAGGTTGCCGAACGGGAAAATAGAAGGGCGCACCGTTCATGAGCACATAGTAGCGCTGCTTCGCCTGATCATACTGGGCGTAGTTCCGCATGATGAAGGAACGCGTCCTTCGCACCAGAAAGAGTCGCATAAGGTCTTGCCAGTCTTCGGGATAGGCACTTTGTTCAAAGGCCCGCAGCGAGGTCGGCAAAGCCTGGTACTGGGCCCGGAAGTCGGCTTCTGTTTTGCCGGACCTCGCCCACTCTTGAAAGAATTTTTCGGGCCGAATGAGGAGATCCTCATTTTCGTCCACGAAAAGCCTGATCTGATTGCTCAGGTCTTGATAATGCTTGTTAAACGGGGTTGCGGTGAGGAGCAGAACCCGCGGTTCATTCCGCTCGATGTAATCAAGAATGGCTTTGTACCGCTTGCCCTCGCGATTGCGCAGGTTGTGGCTTTCGTCGATGATGAGCAACCGGTAGCGAGGCAAGGTGTGGAGCCGTCTGTGCACCTCGCCCAAGGAGAGAACTTGTCCTGTGATTTGATACCGCTGGATGTAGTCCTCCCACATTGGTATCAACTTTGGTGGACAAATAACGAGCGTATTGGTGTAGGGGTCGTCCTCCTGGAGTATGCGGGCGATGGCGATCGCCATGAGAGTCTTTCCCAGCCCCACCACGTCGCCGAGTAAGACACCGCCCCGCCGGTAAAGATAACGCGCTGCCAAGGATACAGCCCGGACCTGGAAGTCCAATAGCGGCGTGCCCTCCCGCTCAAAAATGGCAGGCAGCTTGAATTCCCGTTCACCCTCCCGGGCTTCTTTACTGAGATGATAGGCAATCTTGAGATAAATCAGGTAAGGCCGGATGTTTTCCTGGCCCGCCCAACTGTGCTCGATGAGTTCCGCCAGCTCCTTTGACAGGTCCACCGCGAGGTTGTCATTCCAGAGGGTATCGAACCAATTGAGTAACTTCCTGGCAGCGTCCTGATCGACCACGTCCACATTGAGTTCCCCTTGATCGGTCAAACCAGGACGCGTGAAGTTGCTACTCCCCACAAACCCGACGAGAGGCGTTAGGGCTTCCACGCGTTCCACGAGATAGAGCTTGGCGTGCAGGGGATGCCGGAGGTACGACTTGATATGGACCTTCCCGCTCCGCAACTGTCTGGCAAGGTGCCGCAGCGTGCTTTCTGCTTCAGCGGTGGGAATGCCAAATTCGAGCTGGCGCTTGAACGCCTCCACAACCCTGCGTTTGCGTTCCGTCTTAATGGACCCGCTGATGATGGTCTCTCGGTCTCCGTCCTGAAGCTGGCCCTTCAGGCTCTGGATTTCGGCCATAATCTCTTCCGGAGGCCGGTGCATGCCAACCAGGATACGGCAAGGGGGTCTTTGAGCACTGCCAGGCAACTGGTCGATAAGATCGCCCAGCAATCGCCATCCCCATAGATGGAGATAGCCCACACAAAACGAAGCCGACAGTGCCCCGCCAAGTACCTTTTTGAGGCCCTCAAGAAAGCATTCGTCGATATTGTCGTAGATGGTTGGCATGAAAACTCTCCCGAAGCAAACCGATTTGCCCCGATTTGTAGCCGACAACCGAACTAGAAGCCACAAACGGAAACTAAAGTGTGCTAAAACGAGTTCTCATCGGTGCGGTCTGATGCCGAGCGAATTGCTTCGCAAGTTTAGAGCATTGTGCTTGCTCCATGCTTAGCCTGCAAGCGGAGACAAGAGCGGCAATGCACGCGGCGTCCCTTGGTTGAAAGGTTCGCCGCAGGCATTAGAGGATGGAAAAAGCTTGTGCATTCGGGAAAGAGAGTCCCAAAGAGGGCTTCTCCTACATGCAGTTAGCCACTCGGCGCCAAACTGCAACATTGTGTCACGGTTCCCAGTTGGGGCGTCAGAACGGCGTTTTCGAGATTGGGCCGAACATCCGAACGTCCCGTCACTACAAACCTCTCGGCTCCCTCATCTCTCGCCTCGGATGAGCCACTCAGCTAATTGACGCCGTTGCTCCGGCGACAGACGCCGCGCCAGACGTTTGAGCGTTTCCAGTTGATCTGGCGGGTCATTTGGAGTTTCCAGTGGGTCTGAAGACCCATTTAGAGTTTCCAGTGGGTCTGAAGATCCATTTTCATGAACTTCATTCTTACCCCAAGGCGCAGCCGACTTTGTACTTTTGCTCGGGATATCACATCGTGGTTGCATCCCGAGTGTGCCGGATTCTGTGCCACCAGGGTGGCCTGTTGTGTCGGAAGTGTTTTCTGTAGATTCACTTGCGGAATTCGGTTCGAATCCCTCCCCATCCGCTAAATCATGTTTCGGGAAGCACCCGAAGCCTTTGTCCTGCCCGAAGGTCAAGGCGAATCGGCGATTATTCCCGTCTTTTCTCGTCAGAACCCTTCCGGGCCCAAAAAGCCGGCTTTTCTCGACCGAGTTTGTGGCTTGGTAGGACACCGAAGTTTCTCTGCGACACATCAACTCGGGTCACTTTTAGCTGGACGAGATACCTTGGTGGGACACCCAAGTTTTTCTTCGACCGGGCTGCCCCTATCGCCGTATGTACACTCGGTGACTCATACCACAGCGTAGGATTATGGGATCGGCCCAGCATCTTGTGGCCAGAGTACTCACGTCAGCACAACATGTGGCGGGTGCATTGTAAAGTTTAAACAATCGCGCTGTAGTACTAACGAATTTCGTCAAATCTCCCGTGTGGTTGCAGAATCGTCACCGGGCCACCGAGGGAGGTTGTGGCACCGTGCGGAAGGACGCTGGACCACATTTCTAAAATCTATTCAGTGGGGAAGTTAATTGTGGCCCGCAGGCAAAACGGGATGGAGGAAAGTTATGAGCACCATTGGCACCTTGATCGAAAGATACAAACAGGGACCGAGTTTGCTTCGGCAGGCGATTGCGGGGATGACTGCGGAGCAGATGGACGCCCGACCAATTGCCGGTCGGTGGTCCACCCGCGAGGTCGTGTGTCACATCGTGGATTTCGACCAGCTTTATGCGGATAGGATGAAACGGGTGATCGCGGAAAAGGAGCCCGATTTTTCCCCAAGCGAACCGGACGCCTTTGCCGCTCATCTGGCCTATGGTAAGAGGGACGTGGTCAGGGAATTGGAACTGCTGACGCTTTTGCGCGAGCAAATGGCCGTCATTTTGGAGTCCCTCCCGGAAGAGGCCTTTCGGCGAGCGGGCCGCCATTCAGTCCGCGGATTGGTGACCCTTCAGGAATTGTTGCAGGCGATTACGGATCACATTCCGCACCACATTCGCTTTATTGAGGAAAAGAAAGCCGCACTGGGGCTTCACACCGGCAAATAGCCCGCGACGGAGCTTTTCTCCGGCGGGGAGAGTATGTCGCAGAGATTGGGAACAACCTGTGAGTTTCCAGCAGGTCCCAGTCCGTCCTGTGTCACTTGCAGGAGACCGACCTCCGTCATCCGTGTCAATTTCGAGGACGGTCGCCTCGAAATATTCCCTCTCCCTTGTGCAAGCCTTTTTGAGCGTGGCAGGGTTGTGCAATATTTTTCGCGGGAAAAACTTCTCCTCTTTGGCCTACGGAGCAATCGACAGGGGCAGGGAATGCTTTGGACAGGCGTCAAGTAAACCGGGACTTCGTCAGCCCGGTGGAAATGTGGTAAAGTGATCTCAATTAACATTCGGCTGCTTGATTGATGCCGACTGCTGCAGAAGATTGCGTTTTCTGGATGCGGCGGTCTGAGAGCCGCGAGCTCGACTGTGGCAAAACTGTTTGCGGGGCGAATGTTGGAGTTTCTTGGGTCGGACGCGTTTGACATTCGGCGTGAGGTTACTTGATGGCTGAAACCAATCTGATAAGAACGACGATTGGTGGTGTGCCTGTTGTGGAACTTGCGCAGGAGTTTGGAACTCCTCTGTACGTGTACGACGCTGCGGTGATCCGAAAGCGTTTTGCGGAACTTGCCGTCTTTGACGTGGTGCGCTATGCCCAAAAGGCGTGCTCAAACCTGGCCATTTTGGCGCTCGTCCGTCAACTGGGAGCGCTAGTGGATGCTGTGAGTGCGGGCGAGATTCATCGAGCTTTGGCCGCTGGGTATCCGCCGGCGGGAGATCCGCCTCCCATCATGTACACGGCTGATATTTTCGATCGAGATGCCCTCGACTTGGTGGTTGAGCATCACATCCATGTGAATTGTGGCTCGCGTGACATGATCGAGCAGCTTGGGGAACGCGTTCCTGGCCGAGAGATCACGCTCCGCGTCAATCCCGGGTTCGGCCACGGACACAGCCGAAAGACCAACACAGGCGGAGAGCTTTCCAAGCACGGAATCTGGCATGAACAGTTGCACGAGGCCCTGTTCGAGGCGGAGCATCACGGTTTGAGCGTGGTGGGACTTCACATGCACATTGGGTCGGGAAGCGACTTCGAACATCTGGCTCAGGTGTGTCGGGCCATGGAAAAAGCGGCTTTAGAGGCCGGTCGGAATCTACGATGGATCAGTGCGGGAGGCGGTTTGCCAATTCCATATCGGGAAGGGGATGCCCGCATTGACATTCAGCGATATTTCGATCTCTGGGATGCGACGCGGAAGCGATTGGAAGACCGGTTTGGCCATCGGGTGCGTCTGGAGGTGGAGCCCGGCCGCTACATCGTCGCGGAGGCGGGTTTTCTCATCACGGAAATTCGGGCCGTTAAGGAACAGGCGCAGAACACGTTTTATCTCGTGGATGCGGGGTTCAATAATCTCGTCCGGCCGGCCATGTACGGCGCCTATCATCCGTTGCGGCTGGCACCGCGAGACCCGAGCCTGCCACGGCTTTTTCAAGAAGTCATTGTGGGGGGACCGCTGTGCGAGTCCGGCGATATTTTCACGCAGGAGGAAGGGGGAATTGTCACCAAGCGACTGCTTCCTCAGGCGGCAGTGGGGGATTACATCGTTATTGAGTGCGCCGGTGCCTACGGGTTTGTGATGGGCTCCAACTACAACAGTAAACCTTATCCGCCTGAGGTACTTGTGGATAATGGCGACGTGAAGTTGATTCGGCGTCGTCAGACTTACACAGATCTTTTTGAAGACGAGATGATCCCCTCGGAGTTTTTGGCCGACGAGGATTCCCGGCGATCCGTCACTGGCCTATCCTGATCGGCCACCGTTGACGGTTTTGCCGTATTTGGTGCTCAACTTGGTTGGCTCCGGTTATTGTGCGGCTTCGGGACGTTGGGTTCGCGTGCGCCGACGGGCCGGCTTCGCAGTTGACCATTCCCGGGTAAGAGTTTCGAAGACCTCAGGCGACTCATAGCGGACGATGCCGGGGGCTTCGGGGATTGGACCGATCAGCCCTTTGAGCACCGGTAGACCGCGCACGCTCAAATCAGTGCAACAATCGTCCACGCCTACCTGAGTATGTCGTTTGAGGAGATCCTCGGGACTATCATAATCGCGGATACGGATTTCGCCGTCGGCACCCCGTGTGACAACGCGGATTGTGTGCTTCTTCATGGTGTGTGACTCCCATCGACGTTGCACCAGGTTTCCTCCTCATTTTGAAAATCGTCTGATGAGCAACACCCCTTTTGAGCGTCTGCGAGGTCCCCGCATTTCAGGTGCGACCGGCGCTCTTCGGAAATCGGTTGAAGCTGGAGTGATCGCTCAGGTGCGGCGAACCGCTGTGACGCGCGCAACTTGTGTAAATGGATCACCGACAGTGCGTGGAGAGCGAAAAAACGGATAGTGCGCCCGAAATGGATTATGCGCATCATGCGGTCGCACACGTTGGGCCCGACGTCCGTCGCTTGGATCTGAGGCATTCCGGAGGGAGGGGTATCGAGGGCCTGGTGATCACTCGGCCACGAACACTGAAACCGTATTATGGGCACTGGAGACAAGTCCGGTCCCATAAACGAAGACAACTCGATCACCTGACTGAATAAGCCCCTCTCGTTTTCCCCATTCCGTGGCGAATCGCAGGAGAGCCGGGGAATCGTTTAAGGGGGCTTCCATCAGGGGGATGATTCCCCAGTAGAGACACATCCGCCGAAGCACGTGCGGAGACTCGCTCACGCCGATGGTGGGAACCAAGAAGCGGTGTTTGGCGATGGTCAAAGCAGTCTGTCCGGAACGGGTCAGAATGATCATCATTTTCGCACCAACCTCCTGGGCGATAAGGCCGGCGTGCCACACGGAGGCCTCGGTGATATCCGCCGTATTTGCGACTACTGAGTCTCCTGCCTGGTATCGCACCGGAGGCTGGCTCACAGATTCCGTAGCCAGAGCGATGCGGTGCATCATCGTGACAGATTCGACGGGGTAGTTACCAATGGCCGTTTCGCCAGACAACATACAGGCGTCGGCCCCATCGAGAATGGCATTGGTGACATCGCTGACTTCAGCTCGGGTAGGAATGCGGGACCGCTGCATGCTCTCCAGCATTTGTGTGGCAACGAGGGCTGGTTTGCGGTGCCTTTTCGCGGCGGCCAGGATCCGCTTTTGGACAATGGCAACGTCAGCAATGTCGATTTCCACGCCGAGATCTCCCCGGGCGACCATTACAGCGTCAGCCAGGTCCAGAATCTCGTCTAAACAATCCAGGGCTTCTGGCTTTTCGATTTTTGCGACAATTTGCGGCGGATTTTGAACATTGCCGATCAATTTCCGCAATTCGTGGATGTCATCAGGGGAACGGACAAAGCTCAGGCCGACAAAATCGATATCTTTTTGGAGGGCCCAGGCGAGTGCTTCCCGGTCCGCGTCGGATATGGTGGCCAAGGGTAGCTTGACACCCGGCAGATTGACGCCTTGACGGCTGCGGACAAGACCGGGCTGCGTCACCAGACATGTGGCTCGGTTTTCCGATTTGCCGATCACCTGAAGGGTAACAGTACCGTCCGCGAGAACAACGCGATCTCCCTCCTTCAGTGCGGTGATGACCTCGGGGCAGGAAACGGGAAGATCGGTGGGTTGCTGGGCAGTTTCCTCCATCACAAACGTGACCTGCATCCCCGGTTGGCATTCCAGCGCTCCATTTTTCAGCTCGCCAAGCCGAATCTTTGGACCGCCAAGATCGATAAGAATGCCAAGTGGGGTTTTGAGATTTTGTTCGATCTCTCTGATCCAGCGAACACGGGCATCGTGCTCGTCGAAAGAACCATGGGCCATATTGAGTCTGAAAACATCGACCCCCGCTTTGACAAGGGCTTCGATCTTGTCCCGTCCATGGGTCGCTGGACCCAGTGTGGCGACAATCTTTGTCTGGCTGGGCCGACGTGGCACTGCGGGCAGTTCCATCGGTTCACTCCAGATTTACGAAAAGTTTGAAAATCACAAACGCCTTCTAACACTTTTTAGAGAATATAGTTAGCGTGATGCATCATAACGTCTCTTACAGGTTACTCACAAGCTGACCAGTCCCCACTTTTTGTATGGGCCTGAGAGAAGCCAAAGGGTCAATGTGTTGGAGGGGCAATTCCCGAAATGCCCGTACCGACTCGGCGGGACCTGCTTGTCGAGCCCACCTTGCGATGTTGGCTGAGGGATTTCGTTGCATCGGGTACGAAAAGCGTGGCCGATCGGAGTCTCCGGAAGTTTGACCCCTGAGCGCGGATGGAAACAGTACAAATGGCTCGCTGAATCGCGCAATTACTTGCGGCTGGTTTCCAAGCAAGTTATTCTGAAGGGGAACGATCGTGGGTGTTCTCAGTAATTTGGTACACCATCGGCTGTCTTTGATTGCGCTGGTAAAGGAGTTGCGTATGAAGTTGCCCCATGCGTCGCGCCGGGATTTCTTGAAATGGTCAGCGGGAATGGCGGTTGCCGTGCCGCACATTTGGGTCAGCCCCTTTTCCTGGGCGGAGTCACCCAATGAACGCTTGAATGTTGCGGCGATCGGAGTGGGGGGCCGTGGCACGGACATCGGACGGCAGGCGGCCCAGCTTGGGAACATGGTAGCATGTGCCGACGTGCACCGCCTCAATGCCGAGAATTTCGCTAAGCCCTACGAAGGACGCTGTGCGGTGTACAAGGATTACCGCGAGATACTCGATCGCAAGGATGTGGACGCCGTGACGATCGGCACCCCAGACCACTGGCACGTCAAGATTTCCATCGATGCCATGAAGGCGGGCAAAGACGTTTATTGCGAAAAACCCCTCACGCTGACCATTCAGGAAAGCCAACTCATTTGCGAGGCTGTGCGACGCACCGGGCGTGTGTTCCAGGTGGGAACGCAGCAGCGAAGTGAATTCAACAGCATGTTCCTCAAGGCAGTTGTGATGGCCCGGAGCGGCCGCTTGGGTAAGAAGTTGCGGGCCATCAGTTCCGTCGGCCAGGCCACGTCGGGCGGACCTTTCCCCAATTCCGAACCACCGGAGTATCTCGATTGGGATTTTTGGCTCGGCCAGGCGCCCAAGGTGCCGTTCTGCGAAAATCGTATCGGCTGGAATTTCCGCTGGTGGTTTGAATACTCTGGTGGCCAGGTGACCGACTGGGGTGTCCACCACACGGACATCGCCATTTGGGCTCTCGGTGGTGAAGAGACCGGACCCGTCGAAGTAACCCCGGTCAACTTCGAATTCCCGCTCGGTCGGGAATTGATGCTGGAAACACTTCTCGGAAAACGTCGCTGGGAAGACCTGCCGGTTGCTTACAATGTGGCGAAAACTTTCGATTGTGACATGCTCTTGCCGAATGGGAACGTGGTGAAGCTTCTCAGTGGCCCGAACGAGCTGATCATCGAGGGCGAGCTGGGCCGCATTCGGGTAAATCGAGGGAGCCTCACGGGGCGACCAATCGAAGAGCTCACGGAAGCCGACAAAAAGTGGCTCGATGAGGAGGTCCGCAAGCTCTATCGCGGCAAGGAGCCGGGCAGCCACATGCGGAATTTCTTTGAATGTGTGAAAGACCGGAGTCTCCCCATTTCGGACGTTTTCACACATTGCAACGCGGTGAATGCCTGCCACATGGCGAACATTGCCATGCTCCTGAATCGCAAGGTGAAGTGGGATCCGCAGAAGTACCAGTTCGTGGATGATGAGGAAGCCAACGCGCTGACCAAGCGCAAGCAGCGCGAGCCATACACAATTACGCTGTAATTGTAAAGGACCGGCCAGCTTCGCCCAGAGCATGCTCGGTTGAAGCCTGCTCAGGTTGTGCAACCGGCCCGTTAAAAATGTCGCCCACAGGGGATACGGTTCAGTCCGAACCGTATCCCCATTGTGTTTAATACTCGAGACGTGTTCCGAAATGGCGTTCTTCGGCTCCCGAACGGCATCCAGCGCCACCCCAGATTATTTCTCCTGGTGCATTGACCGGTTTGAAACATCCGACTACACTCGAGCCAAAGCGCATCAAGTGATTCGCCTTCCCCGCCGAAATCTCGACTTTCGATCCCACCTGGAGGAGACTTCCCATGCTTGCAGGAAAACTGTCCCGTCGCGATTTACTGAAAGGTGCCGCTCTGAGCGGGGGAGTTGCTATTCCTTTACTCTGGCTTCCCAGGCTTGCCCGCGGAGAATCCGCTAACGAGACAATTGGGGTCGGGGCGATCGGAGTTGGGGGACGGGGTTCAGGAATTGGGAACGAGGCCGCACGGTTCGGCGTGATGCTCGCGTGCGCGGATGTGGATAGGAGTCATGCCGAAAAATTCGCTGCGCGCTTTGGAGGCCAGTGCGACGTATTTACAGATTACCGTCGAGTGCTTGATCGCAAGGACATCCACGTGGTGACCATCGGAACACCCGATCATTGGCACACCAAAATCGCTGTGGAGGCGATGCTGGCGGGGAAGGATGTGTACTGTGAAAAGCCGCTCACGCTAACGATAGACGAGGGCAAGATCCTACGGCGGGTGGTGGCGGAAACAAAACGAGTCTTTCAGGTGGGGACCCAGCAGCGGAGTGATCGCCGTTTTCTCCAGGCTGTCGCGCTTGCCCGGAGTGGCCGCCTCGGAAAGCCCCTCACAGCTACCTGTTCCATTGGGGCGGGCCCGAAAGGGGGCCCCTTCCCCACAAGTGATCCACCCGCGACGTTGGACTGGGATTTCTGGTTAGGTCAGGCGCCATTTGTCCCCTACACCAAGGAACGCTGCCATGGTACGTTCCGATGGTGGTTGGAATACTCGGGAGGAAAACTCACCGACTGGGGGGCGCACCACGTGGACATCGCCCAATGGGGTCTCGGATGCGAACACACAGGCCCCATCGAGGTCGAGGGAGAAGGGGATTTCCCCACCATCCCGGAGAATTTTGACCCGGTGGCATTTTTCGCGGGGAAGGTCACTCTGCCCAACGCTTACAACACGGCCACGACCTTCCGGTGCACACTCAGGTTCGCCAATGGGGGAACCATTATCGTTCGGCACGGCCCGGATAACGGTGTGTGGTTCGAGGGGCCGAACGGACAGATCTTTGTGAATCGAGGCAAAATCACAGGCAAGCCGCTTGAGGAGTTGACCAAGACCGAACAGCAATGGCTCGAGGAAGAAGTCACCAAGCTCTATAAAGGACGGCAACTGAAAGGACACATGGCCAACTTCTTTGAATGCGTGCGCGAAAGAGCCGAGCCCATCTCGGATGTGGCGACGCACCATCGCGAGCTTTCCTCCTGCCACATGTGCAATATCGCGATGCTCCTCAAGCGCAAGCTGCGATGGGATCCCGAGAAGGAAGTTTTCGTCGGTGACGAGCAGGCCAACGCACTGCTTTCACGCCCGCAACGAAAGCCCTATACGATTGAGGTGTGAAAGCCGATCGGGCGGCAAGCAGGAGCGGCGGTCCAAGCCGGGTAAGGCACAGGACATATCGCCTGGCCAAGACTGAACAGGATTGTTGGCGGCCCGGCGCATTTGGGAGACTGGTCGCTGGCCAGTTTTTCAGTTTGCCCTGGGCTTCGCCGCGGATTGCGTATCATCAAGACGCGGCCTGGTCGGATGGTGGTGTGCCTTATTACCTGCGATCTTCCCAAGTTTACTCAAATTTCGGTGCAGTGACTGCGTGTGAGAAAGGTATCTCGTGTCCTACTGGAGCAATAAAAATGTTCTGGTGACGGGAGGCTCGAGCGGGTTGGGGCTCGCCATCGCGCGGGAATTCGCCAGGGCTGGGGCTCGGGTGGCGATTGTAGGACTGGAGCCGGCCGGCGTCGAGAAAGCGGCCGAAGAACTGGGCCGCATTTCCCATTCGATCTTGCCGCTTGCAGGCAATATTTGCGTGGAATCCGACGTTGCCCGGATTGTGAGTTCCATCCACGAAAAGTGGGGACCGCTGGAAGTGCTCGTCAATAACGCAGGCCGGTCGATGCGGGGCACCGTGCGGGACACGACTCCGGAACAATTTCGCGAGTTGATGGAACTGAACTTCATCGCTCTGGTTCGCATGACCCAGGTTTTCTTGGATGATCTTCTGTCGACGCGTGGTCATGTGGTCAACATCGGATCTCTGGCTGCCAAAGCGGCTGCCAAATTTGTGGGAGCTTACCCGGCGACAAAGCACGCCGTAGCGGCCTTTTCTCAGCAACTTCGTCTGGAACTGGGGCGTCGGGGCCTGCATGTTTTGCTGGTTTGCCCAGGGCCCATTGCCAGAGCAGGGGAACGCCTCTACCGTTTGGAGGGGGCTGAGAGAGTCCCGGAAGCGGCACGGGCGCCAGGGGCGGGGGTAAAAGTGCGGAGTATTTCAGCGGATTGGCTCGCCAGGCGTATACTTCGCGCGTGTGAAGCTCGCAAGCCGGAGTTGGTCGTTCCAGCCAGGGCAAGGTTGCTTTTCGCCATCGCCCAACTGTCCCCACGCTTGGGGGATTGGCTCATCGAGCGATTCACTCCCCGAGGGGAGGATTCGTAGATTCGCGGCGTGCCGGTCCTTGAAGTCGCCGTCCCTTGACAAGTGATATGGGAAGCGTCACTATAATGTTTTCCGGGCGAAAGCTCCGGCTGATTCCAAATAGCGGTAGAGTCGCATCGCCATTGAGGTTTACTATTGCCCACCTGCGCGTGGGGTTAAGGTGCAAAAAAGTTGCAAAAAGATCAAAGATCGTCGTGAGAGAACGAGTCCAGCATGCCCACAATTAATCAGCTTGTACGCAATCCTCGGAAGCCCAAGAGAAAGTTCAGCAAGTCGCCGGCTTTGGACGGTTGCCCGCAAAAGCAGGGCGTGTGCCTGATTGTGCGGACCATGACCCCGAAGAAGCCGAACTCGGCGCTGCGGAAGATCGCGCGGGTTCGGCTGAGCAACGGGAAGGAAGTCACGGTCTACATTCCTGGTGAGGGGCACAATCTTCAGGAGCACTCCATCGTGCTGGTTCGGGGAGGACGTGTCCGGGACTTGCCGGGGGTCCGGTACCAGGTCATCCGTGGAACGCGAGACTGTGCCGGTGTGGAAGGGCGGCGCCAGTCACGAAGCCGCTATGGTGCTAAGAAGCCGAGCAAGTGATTTTAGGAATTTTTCCGAGGTGGAATTTTAAGATCGGATAGAACTTATGGGTCGCAAAACAGCCAGTGAAGCGATTCTCAAGCCGGATCCGAAGTATGGGTCGCTTCTTGCCAGCAAGTTCATCAACTGCATGATGTGGAATGGCAAGAAGACGGTTGCCCAGGCTATTTTTTACAAGGCGTTGGACATTCTTGCCCAGCGGATTCCGGACCGGAATCCAATTGACGTTTTCACAGAAGCCGTCGAGAACGTGAAACCGAATATCGAGGTACGTTCTCGACGGGTCGGTGGTGCGTCCTACCAGGTGCCCATGCAGGTGAGTCCCAAGCGGCAGCAATCGCTGGCCATCCGCTGGATTATCCAGGCGGCCCGCGAGCGGAAAGGTAAACCGATGTACGAGAGACTCGCGGCCGAACTGGAGGCGGCTTACAAGAAAGAAGGAGCGGCCATCACCAAGCGGGAAAACGTCCACCGGATGGCCGAGGCCAACAAGGCGTTTGCTCACTTCGCTTGGTGAGACTCCCTGGGACGACGCACACCGCGCCGAGCTATTTCGGTGCGGTGTTCTTTTGCGCAGTGAGTGGTTACTGAAGTTACAGAGAGTTTAGTCAGCGCCATGCCTCGCGACATCAGGAATATTCGCAACATCGGGATTGTGGCCCACATCGATGCGGGAAAAACCACCCTCACCGAACGGATGCTGTTTTACGCGCACTTTATTCACCGGGTGGGTTCGGTGGATGAAGGCACAACGGTGACAGACTACGATCCCGAAGAACAGGAACGCGGGATCACCATCCAAGCAGCGTGTGTGACCTTCGACTGGCGAGGCGTCCACATCAATCTGATTGACACGCCGGGTCATGTGGATTTTACGGCAGAGGTGGAGCGATCCCTGCGCGTCCTTGATGGGGCTGTGGTGGTTTTCAGTGCTCGCGAGGGTGTGGAAGCCCAGAGCGAAACGGTCTGGCGGCAGGCGGACAAATACCATGTTCCGCGCATCGCCTTCATCAACAAGATGGATCGTGAGGGAGCGGACTACTTCGGGACACTGGAAGAGATCGAAAAACGGCTGGAGTGTCGGCCGATCCCGGTCAATCTCCCGATCGGGAGTGGTCCTGCCCACTTTAACAATCCCTTCCGGGGTGTGATCGATCTTATTTCGATGAAAGCCCTCCGGTTTGTGGAAGAAGGGAATCACGCAGAGGTGATTGCCGAGGAAATTCCGGAGGAATTAAAAGAAGAGGCGCAGATTTGGCGCCACAATATGCTGGATCAGTTGTCGCTGTACAGCGATAAGCTCACAGAATTGCTGCTGGCGGAAGAGCCGATACCGGAAGATCTTATCCGTTCGGTCATTCGGCAGGCGACCATCGGTAATTTGATTGTGCCCATCCTGTGTGGCTCGGCCCTCCATGGAATTGGGGTGCAGCCGGTTCTGGATGCTGTGGTGGATTACCTGCCCGACCCGACCGAGATTCCTCCGGTTGAAGGCACGGATCCAGAAAACCCCAACAAAAAGCTCATTCGAAAAGCGGATCCCAAAGAACCGTTTTGCGGACTGGTCTTTAAGGTTCAGGCGGACCGGTACGGCGATCTGGATTATGTACGCGTTTATTCCGGGCGGTTGACGGCTAACAGCCGGGTTCTCAATCCTGGCAAGAACAAGAAGGAAAACGTGCCCCAACTGTGGCGCATCCAGGCCGATCGCCGCGAACAAATCGAGGCGGTGGAGGCAGGGGATATTGTGGGTATCATGGGCATGCGGCACTCGGTTACAGGGGACACGTTGTGCGACCCCAAGCATCCCATCCTGCTGGAACCGATTGTTTTTCCCCAGACCGTCATCGATATGGCTATCGAGCCGGAAACCACGGCGGAGCGAAAAAAGCTGATCGATGCGCTGGAGTTGATGAAACGGCAGGATCCCACGTTCCGGTACAAAGAGCACGAAGAAACCGGGCAGATCATCATCAGCGGCATGGGCGAACTTCATTTGGAAGTGGCCGTCCACCGATTGGTTCGGGAACACAACTTGAAGGTCCGCGTCCAGAAGCCGCGTGTGAGCTACCGCGAGACAGTGGAAAAAGCCGTGGAAGTTACTGGTGTGTGCCATCGCACCGTGGGCGGTCAGCCACTCTTTGCGGAGCTCTCCATTCGCATGGAACCGTTCGACAAATCCCCCAAACCTGTGGTTGTGACGGTTGAAAACGCCGAAGGGCTGCCAGCCCCATTCCTGAAGGCCGCTCTTGAGGTTCTCGAGCAGCAGGGAGAGGGCGGTGGCCTGCTGGGGTTCCCGCTCATGCACGTTCGGGTAGCCATTACCGGTGCCAAAGTTCACGAGACGGAATCGAATGAGTTGGCCTTTCGCCTGGCCGCCGCGGACGCTTTCGATAAAGCCCTGCGCGAAGCCGGGATTGTTCTTCTCGAACCGATTATGCGTTTGGAAGTGACGGTTCCTGAAGAGTATGTTGGCGATGTGATCAGTGATCTCCAGCAGCGGCGGGCGGAGATCGTCCGCACCACTGTACGCGGAAAAAACACGGTCATCGAAGCCCACGCACCGCTGGCGGAGCTGTTTGGCTATTCCAACGCCATGCGCGGGTTGAGTCAGGGACGGGCGTCATGCAGCATTGAGCCGTATACGTACGGGCCGGCTCCGGCAGAAGTGCTGGAAAGTTTTCTCTAATCGTCCCCGTTCCCAAGTGATTCGGGCTTGCCAGCGGCGGTCCTCCTGGGAAATACTGTTGCTGGGCTGTTACCTCTTTCCCAAAGCAGGTGTAACAGTCCCATAAAAGGTTTGTTGTCTCAGTATTCCAAGACCCTTGTCATTTGAGGGAGATCGCATGCTGGGAGATTACAAACGGCTCCGGAAGTTGGCTCCAATCCTCACTATCGCCATGGGGGTGTGCTGGAGTGGGGCAATCCTAATCGGCGAGGAACGGGATCTAGGGCTCAAGCCCGGCATGACGGCTACCGTCACGGCCACCTTCGACGGACAGCCCTTTTCCTATGAAGTGACGGGCGTCACAAACAAAGAAAATTACCAGGTCGTTTTTGTGCGTTATCCGTCACCGGTTACATCAGAACTGCCACAGAATAACATTATCCCGGTGGAGTACTATCTTCCCACCGGTCTGTTCGCTGATGGGCCGAAGCGTCCGGCCGTGATTTGCCTCCACATTCTCGATGGCAGTCTCGAACTGGTCCGAATGCTGGGCTCCGTCTTGGCGTCGCATGGGGTTTCTGCAGTTGTGTTTCCTCTTCCCTACTATGGAGAGCGGGGCGGTCCTTTGGGTCCCCGTGATATCCTGGAAGAGCCCCAGCGATTTCTGCGCGTTCTGGAACAGACCTATTTGGAAGTTCGCCGGGCCACGGATTTTCTCGCTTCCCGACCTGAAGTGGATCCTGAGAAAATCGGTGTGGCCGGTATCAGTCTGGGAGCCATAGTTGCAGCATCGGCTGCCGAACGGGAACCGCGAATCTGGCGCACAGCTTTGATCCTTTCCGGAGGCAACATTCTCAAAATAGTCGCGACAGCGCGGGAAGCCGAACCTCTGCGGGAGTTTCTCGGCCGGCTGCCCGAGGAGGATCGCGCGAAAGTGATCGAAGGCTTCCGCGAGGCGGATCCCCTCACCGGTGCGCATCTGCTCCGCGAACGTGCCCTGGCTGGTCGAGTCCTCATGATCAATGCGGCCGAAGATGAAGTTATCCCCCGGGATTGTACTGAGCAACTGGCCGCGGCTTTGGGAATATCCAACCAAGTAATTTGGTTGGAGGGCCTTGGTCACTACACAGCGATCGCTGCCTTGCCGGAAATTCTCCAGCAGACAGCACGGTTCTTCGCTCAGGATTTGCCCGTCGAACTTCAAAACGCGCAACCGGCGGCGGAGAGTCTCACACCGCTGAATCGGATCGCTGGATGCCTTCGCGAAATCACCCAGTTCTGCATGGAAGAACCACGCCCGGGAACCTGTCACATTATTCATGTAGCGTCCCAACTGGAAGGACAAATGTTCGATGTACTGCTGATTCGAGGGCGGGGGCATCAATTTCGGCTGGAAGGCCAACTGGGCAACTTCGGGCGCGTCATGGCGGGGCAGGGCGATTATCCTTGGCTGGTGGCACGAACCGGAAAAGTTTTTGCGGGTGAGCCGGGCGCCCCCCTCGAGACAAAGTCACCGTTGACTTACGTGCGGGGAGTAATTCTGGAACGTCTGCGTTTTGTCATGCTGGCGTTGGGTGGACTGGCGAGCACGCCCGCCGCCCTCGAACCGCTCCTGCAAATTCAACAGGAAAGAAACCAGAATGGCGAAACCCTCACAGTTTGGCCGGCTGGCAAACAGTCGCCTAAAATGACCATGACTTTTACCAGGGCCGGGGTCATGCCCGAAGAGATCGCTGTCGAGACACCTGATCGGAATGTCATTATTCGAATCAAGAGCTGGCAGCTTCACGCACCGGCCAGCGCCGGGGTATTTGCTCCCCCTGCGACGGAATCCGTTCAGGAAGTATCTCGAAATGATCTTTATCGAATGTTTGGAGCTCTTGTGAACTTCGCTGCGGAACAGCTTCCCTAACCCTGCTGTTGATCAGTTTGGAAATCCTTCATCGTCCCCGAAGTTGGCATTTTCGGTACATCGTTCTTGGTGACCATAACTGGCAACAATGAACCACGTTTAGACAATCATAAGACGCCGAGTAAACGCGACAGGAGATACCTACATGATCGGTCAGATAATGACGCAATTGCGAGGTCTCATCAGTTCTGGCTCCACTTCTAAGCTTCCGTGTCAGGGGAAGCCATCTTCGCAATACGACGGGGTGGATTTTCGGACATTCAGTTCAGCTCGGACTGTGATAACGGCCGTCGTTTTCCTCGCTGTGGCGTTTGCGGTGGGCTGGAGCAACAGTCCGATAGCGTCGGGTAATGAGCCCCTTGCGCACGCGGAAGCTGGAAATCCAAACGTGGGGGAAACGTCAACGCCCGGGGTTTCCAGCCGTTATGAGGTTCTTCGTGTCGATTCGGATCGCCACGGTTTGCTGGCGCGCTGCGAAGGAAAGCTCGTGCTCATCGTCAGTGGCAAACCTGCGGACATGGGCCGCGCCCAGGGACGCCTTCTTGCGGGGCCAATTCAATATTTGGTGGAGCGAGTTCTCTACGGGGTGGGAGCTTTCGACTCGGTGGAAAGTGGCACATGGTTTTTCGACCGCATGGAAGAAATTCACCGTCGAACCTCTCCGTATATCCCATCACGGTACTTTGAGGAGATTGACGCTCTTGCCGAAGCTGCCGGTCTTTCTCAGCGGGATGCCCGTTTTGCAAACCTTTTTCCGGAAAGATTTCATTGCAGTGGGGTGGCCGTTCGTGGTACGGCCACACGTGACGGTCAGGTCATCCATGCCCGGGTGCTCGATTACATGCGGGACATCAATCTCCAGGGATGTGCCGTGGTGCAGGTCTTTATTCCCGAAGGCCGCCATGCCTGGATGAGTTTGGGATATGCGGGGCTGGTGGGAACGGTTACAGCGATGAATGAGGCCGGGCTGGCTGTCGGAGAAATGGGTGGTGGTGGAGAAGGCCATTGGGATGGCATGCCCATGACCCTTCTTTTACGGGAGATCATGGAGCGGGCGGGGACGGTCCAGGAAGCCCTGAAGATCCTCCAGGAGACTCCGCGAACGTGTGAGTATTATTACGTCTTCAGCGACAGGTCAGGTGACCTCGCGGCGGTTCGGGCAGTGCCGGAAGAGGTTCTCATCCTGAAACCCGGTCAGCAACATCCCCTCCTGCCACCAGTTCCCAGAGACACGGTTTTCATCTCCGCTGATGAGCGGGCGCGGGTGCTCAGTGAGCGTTTACACGAGTATTTCGGCCGAATTGATGTCCCCACCATGATCGAGATCATCAAGAGGCCTGTGGCCATGCGATCCAATTTGCACAACGCCATCATGACGCCGCAAACCCTGGATATGTGGGTGGCGGATGCAGGTCGGACAACCCCTGCCTGTGACGAGCCCTACGTGCGGGTAAATCTTCGCGAGTTGCTCGATCTCTTTCGTGCGACGCTTGCCACCAGCACCGCGTCCCGGTAGATCTCCTCGGACGCTTTCCGGGGAGGATGACGGTTTCCGATTCGTTCGGGGACTTGACAGCGGACGACTACCGAAGTAGTATTACCGGTGTCGTAGATAAAAGGATCACTTCGTCATGGCACAGAAGAAATTTCGGCTGGGTGATCTTCAGCTCCGGATTCTCCGCGTCCTGTGGGACAAGCAGTCGGCGAGTGTCCAGGAGGTTCATGCGGCTTTGGAAGGACGGCGGCTGGCCTACACCACCGTGGCCACGATGCTCCGCAAAATGGAGCAGCGTGGATTGGTGGGGCATCGTCTGGAGCATCGTCGTTTCATTTATTTCCCTCGGGTCAGCCAGTCACAGGTGGTAAGATCGGCGACAGCCGATTTTCTCGACCGACTGTTTCAGGGGAGTCTTTCCGCAGCGGTGTGTCACCTCCTGGAAACCCGGGATTTGACGCGGGAAGAACTGGAAGAGCTGGAGCGCCTCATTGCTCAGCGAAAACGGGAATTGGAGGGGAATTGCAACGCTGCTCCGTCCGAGGACGAGGCTCGGTGACCGGAATGGTGTGTTTGGAGGTTGGGCTACATTTTTTAGGGCGTGTCCGCAAGTGCCTCAGGTGGTTAGCCTGCTACTAGCGGACTGTAGCATGTTCTCGCCCGTGCGATACGGTTTTGGAACCTTATGATGGAAACACCCTGGCAATCACTCGTGTTCCTCGCACTGGGTGTGACGCTGCTGGTGGCATTGGCGGCTTTGGCGGGCGGTGCGTCTGCACGAGCAGAGCTTCGCCGCCTGGTGTGGATTTCGTGTCTGGCGGGCAATCTGGTCTTCGTGCTCTCAGTTCTCTTTGCAGCGCCCATTGCCGTTTGGCAGTTGGTGCGCTTCTTCAGCCAGGAGGAAAGGCCGAGTGTTTCAGACGCTCTCGTGGGAGGTCATACGGGGGAGCAAAGTCTCGGAGCCGACCCGAGTGAGGTGGCTTCTCCAGCGATGAACGCTGCGTTTGTGATCTCGAGGCCAGCGAAGTTACCAGAAGAGCTTGGCCCCGCACGGGATGTCCCTGTCCCGCCTGAATTCTTCGGCAATGAATGGGAGCGGTGGCTGCTGCTTGTTTGGACCGGCGGGTTTTTGGTGTTCGGCACAGAAACGGTCCTGAAAAGTGTGGTTACTGCGTGGGTCAGACGGAGTGGCCACGATCTATCTGGCACCCCGCTGGCAGTTTGGGTGAACGACATGGCACGTGAGGCCGCATATATCCGACCCATCCGTGTGGTGGCCTCGGCACGCTTTCTGACGCCGGTCGCTTTCGGCGTCATGCGACCAACAATCGGGGTGCCTTTGGGGTTTGATCCTCAACTCAACGCCAATGCCGATAAGGCTGTTTTGCTCCACGAATTAAAACACATCCTCAATCGGGACCCGTTTTGGCATGTGCTTGCGGATGTGGTTGTGGCGATTCTGTGGTGGCATCCTGCCGCTTGGTTTGCCCGGTTCCAGTGGGGAAAGGCCAGTGAGGAAGTGGCGGATGAGTACTCGCTGTGCCTTCCTGATGGTCCCCGGGAACTGGCCGCAGGGCTTGTGTTCTATGGACGCAAAGCCCTGGAAGGTCGAATGACACTGTTGGCCACAACCGGAGTGCGCACACGGTCTCATCTCGCGGTGCGGGTCAAGCGACTGCTTTGTTTACAGGACGATCAGACCGCGGGGAGGGTGGATAAAGTGGGAGTGTCAGCGCGGTTGCAGCGGTGGGCAGTTTGGCTCACTGCTGCGGCTGTGTTTTTTGCGTCCGTGGGAGCGACGGCTCCTCAGGTTCCTGTGGTGTATGGAGGTGCTCGTATGAGTTGGGTTCGATGGTGTTGGCGACATTCCTTGTTGGCGGCCGCGGCAGTGGCCTTTGTTGCGCCGTGGGGGCCGCCTCCTCTGGCCGAAGAAGGCCGAAAACCGGACAAGCCGGCAGCGGTTGAAAGAGCCGAGCGGGAAGAACGCGAAAAACCTCGCGTCGAACGTGAAGAACGTGAAGAAGGCAAGCGGGAACGAGGAGTGAGGGAGGACCGCGAACGAGAACGGGAGGAGCGGGAACAACCGCGTGAACGCCCCCGACCTCCCGAGGTGGGACCACGAGGGGAGCGACCGCTCGGTCCACCCGCTCTGGAAAGGATTGAACGGCAACTCGCTGAACTCCGAGAGCAGATTGCTCGGGCAAGAGAGGCAGGTCAGGAAGAGCGCGTTCGCGACCTGGAGCATCAGATCGGGCGGCTTGAGCGGATTCGAGAGAACATTCGGGCAGGACGGCCGCCGGAAGCTGGCTTGGAACCTCCTCCGGAAGCCCACACGGCCATGATGGAACGCCTGGAACGGCGGATGGCTGAGCTGCGCGAAAGGATTGCGCAGGCCGAGCGAGAAGGTCGGCAGGAGTTGCTCCGCGAACTGCGGGCCGAGGTTGAGCGAGTGGAAAGGGCAATGCGAGATCTCCGCGAAGGCAGATTGCCGCCACGGCCGCCTGCTGTCCCTGTTCCACCAGAGAGAATGGAACGGGCCCGTCATGCCGCCGAATTGTTGCGACGAGAGGGATTCGGTGACATGGCGGAGCTGTTGATGCGGGCGGTCACGGGCATGCCGCCGGCGGGGCCGCCGCGCGCTCCAGAAGCTGGTCCGCCCCGTCCTGAGGGCGAGCGGAGAGGACCGCCTTCCGGTGATCGTCCGCGAGGAGAGCCGCCACGGCCTGAACGCGATCGTCCTGAAGGTGACCGGCGGTAGAGTCACATCTCAGGTAATTGCAACGGCTCACCTGTAGAATGCTGATTAGAAACACCGCAGCCCGGCAGGGGTGATCACCAGATTGCCCCTGCTTTTTTGTTGGACTTGTATATTTGAGAGCCACTGGGGTTTCGAGCAAGCTTTTCGACCGATCGCCGGCCTAGCAAGTTTCGCTTCATCGGCAGGAACACTCAGGCCGTGGGGTGATCTCGGGTGGACCGTCGAATTCGCGATGTGCGACGGCAGAAACCGCGAATTTCCGCCCTGTGAAGTCCAATCCGCATGTGGCGAGCAAATTAAAGAACGGTTTTTGAGTAAGGTCAACGCACAGTGTGGCCTTGAGCATTCCCGGCGGGACGGAAGGAGTACTGGGAACCGGGCAGGGAAATGTGCCGCGAACCTGAACCGCTGGCGTGCTCAGGCTGTCCTCCAAAATGAGCGTGGCGCCGGGACCCACAGATAAGCCGTGAAGGCCGAGGACCGCGTTAACTGACAGAGCCGTCGCGTCGATGTCAGCGCCTTTGCCAGCTTCCCGTGCGGCAACTGTCACTGCATGTGTGATCGTCTGCTCAATGAGCATCAACACGCCGAACTGAAATACGGCCAAGGTGGCAAGCAGGAGAATCGGCAGAACAAGCACGGCCTCCAGCGTCAACGATCCTCGCCGTGAAGACCGTCGGTCCCATCTGTTCAGTGAATTCCACGCCGCTTTTCCGCTGTGCAGTCTAATCGTGCAAGCCATTTCGTTTTGCTGTTTTCCGCTTGAACGGTGATCAATGGTGTTTCTACCGATATGCTGATGCCCTTTTCCACAAATCACAGGCTGTTGGGGGGAGATGGTCCTAACACGTTCGATCAGTCACTGCATTTGTATTCGTCCACCCGCTGGAGGCGTATCGCCTTACTTCCACACTGGTAAACGGCAATCGTATGTGCGGACACCCTGTACCGCGGCATTTTAAGACCGAAGAGAGAGCAAATCGGGCTGGGCACCGCCAGCACGGCCTGCGCACGAACGGCGAATTCGCCGCTTCCAGATCCGCCGGAAATAAATGCGTAAGATTGCCCATTGTTGTGAGGAGCACTGGCAGGTGGACACGGCAGGTCGTCGATACCCGACGGGTGCACCGGACAGGTGGCCTGACAGTTATTGGACGATTCCGTATTGTCATAGAAGACAGCCGAGACTGGGGGAAGTGGACTTCCGTTGATCGCGAAGACGATCGTCACTCTCACGCCGTCCCGTCCAATTCCATCCCCATCATCCTGGCCACTCCCGTTTGAGACACCGGTCGTTCGAGCACCAAACCGAATTCGGTCGCCAGGTTCGAAACCGAGATCCCCACTAATCGGGTCGGGATAAAAACTGATTGTCAGGGTGGGGGACAGGCCCGAGGTTGGAGAGAAGACAATCTGCGACGAAGGATTCGGAAAACCCTCCACATCGCTATGGCACGGGATGATCGGGGCCGGCAAATTATCTGAGAGCGCGGGTGGGGCAGAGGTAAAGTCAAATTGACCGCTGCCTCCGCCCGCTTGGAGGTCGATAGTGACACTCTGAATTGTCAATCCGGCGGGAAGGTCCGGGGATGCGCGAAACACGATACCCCAAGCATTGTCCTGGGCAAGGTTTCCCGGTCCCTGGGCAGTGGCGTCGATAAGGACGGTACCGGGGCTGCAGCCGGGACGCTTGTTGGCATCAAACACGATAGGACAGGTGGCATTCGGGTCACGGATAACTGCCCCAAAAATAAGGTTTCCTTCAGGACTGATACCGCCGACCGGATCTCCGGGTTGCACACAGCAGGTGAGGTTCTCGTTCGGGTTGGATGGGTCGGGAGTGGGGTCGTAATTGGGGGCGATCGCTAAAGGTAGGCCGCGAACGTGATTGGCAGCCGCGTAAGCAACCCCGATCTGGCGAGGGATATAGGTGGAACCGCCGCCGGCATCACCCCAGGCTTTGACGGCCGCCCGGGCTGCCGCTTCCAGGGCGTTTTCCAGCTCCACGCGGGCAAGCCAAAGATGGCCCAGCTCCACGACGAACCCGAAAAGAATCAAGAAGATAGGAAGGGTGAGAATAAGCCACAGGGTGGCAAATCCTCGACGACCGGCGAGACTCGTTTTTGACCGGCGGCTAAAAGGCAGGAATATGCGTTTTAGAAGTAAGTTTCTCATGGCTGGATTGGACCCAAAGATGGAATGTGACAGCCCCGGAGCTCGAGCATCTCGCTCACTTTTCATAGGCCCACACTGTGGAGAGCGTGGTTGTTTTGCAGCCCCCTGCCAGGTGAAGCCCAAACACCTTCAGCAACTCCGGCATAATATCTGCCTTTGGAACCGTGATGAGTATCCGTACATATTGCCCAGGGGGGACTGGACTGAGCTTGGTCGGGATAGGTGCCCCGGCCGGATCCACCAGGCTCACGGGGATTCCTCCAGCGTTGTGCTCCAGAACAATAATTCGGCGTGTCACACCGAAGGCCGCCAGTTGTTGATCAACGGCCTGGACAACGTTGGCCGGTACCGGATCGCCTTCCATTGTGGAAAGCCCAGAAGTCTTGGCCGCTTCTTCGGCACCAACGCGGGTGGCGAACGCCAACTCCTGTAAATTGGCGAAGTATTTTCCGAATTGCACCGTGGCAAGAAGTGCCACCAGCATCAGCGGCAGCACGAGGACGAGCTCCAGGCTTAGGACTCCGTAGCGAGACAAATAGCGTCGGCTCTGCCTGCGTCGAGAGATCACCGGCGTTCGTCCCTTAATAGCGGATGCATTTTCCGGAAAATGAGCAGACTTCATCATCTTCGTTTGGAGAAGGAATATGGTGCGATTACGAGCGATTGGACCGTCGAACACGGTTTCGTGCAAACCTCGTGCCGCTCGCAGAAAAAGCCAGTACCCAACGGCCCATCAAGCACGATGAGATGGACGAGTGGCGATGAGCGATCACAACATCCCTAGGAAGATGTTTCAAAAACGCAACATCCCCAGGGGAATGAAGAAGGAACCCGGCGTCCAACGGACAAGCTGGCGGATCGCGTGAAAACTTATTGTCAAGCGAGTCGCACGCTCAGGGGCGAGTGCGTCCTGCCTGGCGGATTTCTTGCAAGCGTTGCGCCGTGGCCTGGGCTTTCTCGGGAAGCTTCTTCACCAGATTGTGCTGCTCGCCCGGATCTTCAGCGAGATTGAACAGCATTCCCTCCGGGGCGACACCAAGTTCTATGCCCGTGTTGGGGTTGACGGCCTGGCCCTTCCGCGGCGGAATGTACTTCCAGCTTCCCTGGCGCAGGGCCAGAACGCCAGCCTGTTCCACTAATTCATCTCGACCTTGAGCCGACTTCCCAAGCAGCGCGTCGAGGACGTTAATGCTATCGGGGGCCGCCTCCGCAGGCAGCGGTTGACCGACGAGCTCGGCCAATGATGCCAGAAAATCCACATGGCAGACCAGGGCGTCGGTTTCTTTCCCGGCGGGCACATGGCCGGGCCACCGAACGATCATGGGTACCCTCGTTCCGCCTTCGAAGGCGCTGTATTTTCCTCCACGCCACGGACCGGCGGGCTTGTGATCTCCCAGGTGTTCCACGGCACCATCGCGATATCCGTCGTCCACCACAGGGCCGTTGTCGCTGGTAAAAATCACAAGGGTGTTCTCTCGCAGCCCAAGCTTGTCGAGGGCGGCAAGGATTTCTCCCACGCACCAGTCGAACTCCACAACCGCATCACCGCGCAAACCACACTGACTTTTGCCCACGAAACGGGAATGAGGGAGACGCGGGACGTGGATGTCATGCGTGGCGAAGTAGAGGAAGAACCGCTTGTCACGGTGCTCTTCCATAAACCGCAGGGCTTTCTGGGTGAGAACGTCGGCCATGTCCTCGTCCACCCAGCGGGCTTTCTTGCCCCCAGACATAAATCCAATACGGCTGATGCCGTTAACAATCGTGCCGTCATGTCCGTGACTGAACGGGTATTTCAGCAGGTCGGGTCTTTCCCGGCCGGTGGGTTCATCGCCGATTTTCTCTTTGTAACTGACGCGGATCGGATCGTTGGGATCGGCTCCCACCACGCGATGGTTTTCCACGTACACGCAGGGAACGCGGTCTCCCGTGGCGGGAATGATGAAAGAATAATCGAATCCAATTTCCAGCGGACCGGGCTTGATTTCGCCGTTCCAGTCGATCGCACCGTCTCCTAATCCCAGGTGCCACTTGCCGACGACCGCGGTGGTGTAGCCGGCTTTTTTCAACACGGAGGGCAAAGTGACGCGACCGGGTTCGATGATTAAGGCTGCGTCTCCAGGCAGGACGCCGGTGCCGGGTTTGCGGAACGCGTACTCCCCCGTCAATAGCGCATACCGCGAAGGTGTGCATGTGGCGGCAGGCGAATGGGCATCGCGAAAGAGCAGTCCCTCTCTCGCCAGACGATCGATGTTGGGCGTGGGAATCCGCTTCGCACCGTAGCATCCTACATCCCCGTAGCCCAAATCATCTGCGTAAATGAGCACAATGTTAGGGAGCTCCTTTGCGGCTACCCCAGATCCCGCGGTTTCCCCCTGAGCAGTGCCCAAAAAAAACATAGCCAGAATGACCAGACCACTACAACTGACCGACAGAGTCATCCTCTTCATGGTGTGCCTCCCCCACTGATAAGGCGGCTTATGGAACCCTGTGGTAAGAACATCTCAGGCGTCCATTGTAGTTTCCGATCTTCTGGCGCAGAAGACCTCAGTGTCCTATCTGCCGCTCTGGGCAGGACGTCCCGACCACGGATCCCTGATGATCACGCACCCCACAGCTTGCCAGGAAAATGCCTCCTCGCGACGGCAGCAGACGCTCATCTGGTCCCCCACGCCGATGTTGCGTAACGTCCTGTGCAATAGATCCGTGCCCGAAGGTCATCCACAAGCCAGTGACATACGCAGGAGTGGATGCTTTCCACCATCTCCATATCATCAAGCGGAACGTGCAGCCCAGCTTGCTGGATTTGCTTCAGCTTTCCGCCATCGAATCCTGTCAGACCATAAGTTTTCAGACCATGCGAGTTTGCCCATTCCACAGCCTCTAGGATGTTCGGGCTGTTACCGGACCCACTAATGGCGATAAGCACATCTCCTGAACTGCCGTAATTGGCCAGTTGCTGTACAAAGACCTGATCGTAGCCCAAATCGTTCCCCAGGGCCGAAAACCAGCTTATATTGGCCGCCAGACTGACGGAGCGGAAGCCGCGGCGTCGATCGGTGCGAAGATCTTCTTCCCGGATGACTCCTTTCGCGAGGTCCTGGGCAAGGTGGTTAGCGGTGGCTGCCGAGCCGCCATTTCCGCAGAGGAAGACCCATCGGCGGTGCTCCCAAGCGTCATAGAGCCAGTCCGAAAGTGTTGCCAACGCAGCGAGATCCAGTTTCCCGAGTTCCTCCGCCAGACGATCGAAATAGACCTTGGGTTCCAGCGTTTCCCCGAGCACGGTGCGTGACTCCTCTGCAAACTGAGCGTACCAGCTTTGTTAATTGAAGCGGTTCCAACTAGTGAATTGTGGCGTCGTCGAGACAGCCCATAAAGCGACCCGTCACGGCCACGGATGTTTCAGGGGATAGCCAGCGGCATGCGATCACATGACTATGCCGGAAAACGACCTGTCATTGACGGCCTGCCGGATCTTGTGCTCTTATAAATGTGCGGCCATTGGAAGCGAATGGAAATGCTCCGATTGATTCTCCAGTTTCAAGAATCTGGCGCCCCGGCTCAGAACGCGAGCAGTCGTAAGGGGCCATCTTCCGGTAGCTCCTCATCCTGGGAGGATCTTCTTTCCGCGACTTCATGGACTTCCAACCCTCGCATATCGGCGGGGAGGATGAAGATTTTTCCATCGCCCATGCGGCCGGTTCTGGCATGAGTGATAATGAGCCGAACGATTTCTTCAGTACGAAAATCTTCCACCCAGATTGTGATCTGCACTTTGGGAATGAAGGCCAGTGCGTAATCCCCCCCTCGATACTCTTCGAGGTAATTCTTTTGTCGGCCGAACCCCTTGACCTCTCGCACAGTGCACATTTCCACCGGCGCCAGTTGCAGCGCTTCCAGAATTCGCTCCGCTACAAACGGTCTTACAATGGCGATAACGGTCTTCATCGGCAGCCATTTGCTATTTTGGCAAGGCTCACCCGCAGGACTGGAGCAGGGTGGCTCTCGGCCGACAGGCACATCCCGGGCGATTTGCTCGGCCAGCTCGATTCTCTTTAATGTACGACGCGTGTATTGGATTGAAAAGAGTTCATGCCGGGCTCGTCGGGCTTTCGATTCCAACAGATAATAAAACGTTACCCATGGCGATCATCGTGGCCTCACCGGGAAGGAAAGGTTCAACGTGACCGACAAACCGCAGCACTCGCAACCCGAACGCACCCCTTATCAGGAAGCAGTTATTCGTCGCTATTACGAAAACCGCGACACGATCATGCTCCAGAAGCTGGGAGACATGATTGGGGACCTTTATTTGGCCGAAGGAAAAGCCCGCCAGCGATTGTGGAAGCGTATCGAAGCCGCCCTCCGCAATCTGAGCGTGCCCGAATCACGCATCGCTCATCTGGTAAAAACCGATAATCCTGAGTATCTGGCGAGGCTTTACGAGGAGCTTCAGAAGAAACCCCCGGACAAAAAATGATTTCGAGGCTTTCTGCAAAAAGTGACGCTGGTTTGGCGAACGGCTGGGCGTGTGGAAGGACTGATAAGGGGTTTTGTGGATAGAGAGAAAAACGTGATTGACCTCGGCCATGAACAGCAACGCAGAGCAGGTTGAAGCGCTTCGATGGAAGAAGTTCCAAGTTTTGGACGATGGTTTCGTTGCACTTGTGGATGTCATGGGAGATGACTCGGCCATTGTCCAGGCTGCCCGCGTCAGTTATGGGGCGGGCACCAAAACTGTCTCCGATGACCGAACGCTCATCCGTTACCTCATGCGGCACCGGCATACGACTCCTTTTGAGATGGCTGAAATCAAGCTTCTGGTGCGTGTGCCGATGGATATTTGGCGGCAGTGGATTCGGCATCGCACGGCCTCGGTGAATGAATACAGCACGCGATACTCGATCGCCATCGATGCTGCACACCGCACCCCGCCCGACGGTTGGCGGCGGCAATCAAGGAACAACCGGCAGGGAAGTGAGGGGTTTCTCGACCCCGAAATCGGTCGACAGCTCAGCGAGGAAGAGCGAGAACTCCAGGAATACGCCCGCCGGGTGTACCAGCATCGACTTGAGTTAGGCGTGGCGCGAGAACAGGCGCGTAAAGATTTGCCGCTCTCCACTTACACGGAGGCCTACTGGAAAATCGATCTTCATAATCTTCTCCATTTTCTCGAATTGCGGATGGATCCGCACGCACAGTGGGAAATCGCTCAGTATGCGCAGGTGATAGGGCACGAAATCGTGGCACGGCTTTTCCCCATCACCTGGGAAGCATTTCTGGATTATCGCTTGCAAAGCGTGGTGCTGTCCCGCCTGGATTGCGAAGTAATCCAGAAGTTGGCGTCGCGCGGGCGGATACCGGCGACGGAGGAAGATTTCATGGAGTTGCAGCACCCGTCTTGGCAAGGACTTTCCCGCTGCCGGGAACGGGACGAGTGTTTGGAGAAACTCCGCAAGCTGGGGCTGGTCCAGTGAGTTAGGGCAGTCCGTGTTTTCCACCCGGGCTCTCCCTACCGAGAATAAGCTTCAGCACGATTTGTTCTTTTCTGCCGTTTGTAGTTCCCATTCTTCAGAAGTGATCTTGGGAAAATGTAGGGCTCCCGGTAAGATTCAGGGAGTTATTAAGCGACGGCTGGCAGAATGTAAAAACGGCGGGCTGCAAGCAGACGGCCCTTCCTTTTAGGAGGAGCGGATCCATGGTGTGTTCCCGGCCAGGGGATGGCCCTCGGTTTTTCGCCGTGTCACGGTGGTTTTGTCTCGGGAGTGCGATTGCCCTTTTGACGCTTCTTGGTTTAAACGACGCATCCGGCCAGGTTCCCGCCGGCGGTGCAGGACAGCCCGCTATTCCTTCGCGAGGCAACGAGGGTTATGTTCCGCCCGCCGCTGCGCAGGTGCCAGCCGTGCCGAATCCGAGCCAGCCAATTACCCCCAACGACGCGCAATCGACCAATGCCCTGCTACCGCCTCCGTTCACATTAACTCCCTACGAGCAAGAGCAACTTGATCGGGTGCTCCGCGCGTGGGAAGAAAGAAGTTCCCGCATCAAGACGTTCGAATGCGAATTCACGCGGTGGGAATTTGACCCCGTGTGGGGACCGCCCAATCAGCCGAAGCGCATCACGCGCGGCAGAATCCTGTATTCGGCACCGGACAAAGGGCTATTTCGGGTGGACGAAGAGGTTGTGGAAAACCGCTGGCAACCCGCGGCGCATCCTGAGCGCTGGGTGTGCGATGGTCGCGCCGTGTATGAATACCGATTTGAGACCAAGCAGATTGTGGAAACCCCGCTTCCCCCCGAACTTCAGGGGAAGGCAATCACCGAAGGACCCCTGCCATTTCTGTTCGGTGCGGAAGCCGAATCCCTCAAGCGACGTTACTACATGAGGATCATCACTCCTCAAAATGTGAAGGATGAAATCTGGCTGGAGGCGTTTCCCCGGTATCAGCGTGAGGCGGCCAATTTTCAGAGGGCGCAGCTTATTTTAAAGCTGCCTGCACTGGATATTTATGCCCTTCAGCTTTACCACCCCAGTGCCCAACCCAACACGCAGTCCCGGACCGTATTCCAGTTTGATCGCATCAAAGTGAATGCCTTCGACCCGCTACGGATTTTCAAAGAGGATCCATTCAGGCCGGTTTTGCCCGATCCGTCCTGGGCGAAGGTGACAGAACCGGCATCGGCCTCACCCTCTGGCACTCCGCCGCACCTGGGCCAGCAACCTCAGGCGATCCGTCCCCAGTAAATTCAAGCAATTTGCCTCCCACACAACAGCACTGGCGACCTTACCTCGTAAATGACTCGAAGAAGTCTGGTAATGCGACCACCAAGCGACGGGCACCTCTCTCACCACCTTCTGTGCCTCCTCAGGTAGTCTGATCAAGGTGACGAGTAACCTGGTCCCCGAGGTCTCGATGAGGCTTTCGGTGGATAGCGAAGTCCCGATCTTCGGGCGCAAGGGGACGTAACGTGGGCCACATTGGAAAAGGAATTATCTTCGGATCTGCGTGTTCAGCCAAAGAAACTTTGCCGGTTCTGCGTGAGTTCGGATTTTCAATCGACTCTCGTAACTTCACATGACGATTGACCGTCTATAGGATAAAAAAAGCCGCGCTCGGTCATTGGCTGGAGCAGGTCGGGGCCTCCAATTCCCCATCAGGCAACCAATCCGTGACCCATGTGGGGTATCGGGTGACACACATGGGCGCGCAGCACCTGTCCGAATGACCGAGCGCGGCCAGGATTCCGTTCCACCCACCGGCCGAGCGGGCCGCCATCCTTGAACTGCTCATTCGTCCGTGAACGCGTCGGCGGCCGTACGGAATCACGACGGTTCGCCGATCTTCCCCTGTCGTCCTTGCGTTATTTCGCTGCTTCGCTTTCCCCCCCCGTCTCAGACCTACCTTCCTCCCAAATTCTTGGACTCTTCAGGCCAATGCCCGCCGGGAACTACTGGGCCAGGCTTTCGTACAATCTGGCAAATCTCGGCATGGCCTTTTCCAGGTATTTCTTCCAATGTTCGGGATGCCAAATTTCGACGCAAACAGCCGCTCCCACCACCATCACTTCACCGCCGGCGTCAACGGCAAGAAACTCCCTGAAACCTTCCGGGATGACGATCCGACCGCGTTGTGCAACGGGAACAGTTCGGAAGCGGCTGGAGAGGAGCCGCCCAAAACGCTGCACATCGGAAAGCCGCGTGTCCAGCCTTCCCATTTGGACTTTTTGTCGGATCAGCTCCACGCCGGCTTCCCAACGCGTTCGCCAGTTTTGTTGGCTCCATAAACTCAGACAACCTCGCCTCTCCTTGACCAGAACACACTCTTTCGCGTCGGGAGCCAGTAAGTCCATCAATTCGTTGGGAATGGAGAGCCGATATCGCTCGTCCAGAGCACGCACATATTCCCCGAGGATTAAGGGAGTTTGCGACATCGGCCTGAGTTCGTTTTTCGTCGTGCTCTCTTTTTATCACACACCAAACTTTTGGGCAAGATACCCACAAAACTTGCCATCTTTGAGTGCTAGATGGGATGCAAACCCATATGCAACGAGTTTAGCTTTCTCTGTTTCGTCTGCAAGATCACCCAAACAAATTTTTTCGTCGCGCAATCCCATGCGCAACAACGCAGCGGCGATGATCTTCGTCGTATCACTTGTGTTCCGGTGGGTAGCAGTCACAAGCGTGCTTCCGTTGCACTGCTGACGCGTGGAATCGGTCCGCGCAGATGCCCGGCCGCGGCTTCAGCGCGGATGGAGAGCGGCCGTTACGAGCAAACTTGCGACAGACCGCCGACGAGTCCCCCATAGATCTGGCAACGCCATCGATTCAGAAGCCGTAAGAGTGCCTTTGTTAGTTTCAGATCGGTTCAGATTGAGCACGCAATGATTGCGCGAGGACCGTTTGCGGACTGCGGCAACTAGCGTGTTGCCAATCGCTTGTCTTGGCACGTCGCTGTGGCGTGCAGCGAACCACCGGAGAGGACCGAATGCAGGTTCATCGTCGGTAAATTCCGCAAAATTCGTGGATCCGATTCGTTTTTGCGGTTTTTGAGGAACGAACGACTGGGATTTTTGTTTGTCGATTTTGACAAAATAGTGAGCTAAGAAATAGATATAGAAAGATGAGCCCAGTTCGTTGGCCAGCCGTCTTGGGCTCGAACCAGCAAAAAAGGAGTACAAAAGTCATGCGATTGGCGAAGCGCTTGTTCCTGGCGAGTGTGTGCTGTGTCGTGCTAGCACTGAACTCGCCCGCACAGGTCTTACGGAATCTGGGGCCGAGAGACAAAGGTCAGCCTGTGCCCCAAAATGAACCAACCCCAGCGGTGCCCCAACGGCCAAAGAGACTTCCGTTTCCTTTACCTCAGGTGGTAAAGCCTGCTCCCACGACGGAAGAGACAAACGCGCATCAGCCAGGCCCGGGTTCCGCACAAACCCCAGAAGGCAATGGAAAGAGGGACGTAGGACGAGGCATGGTCATTGCCCGCCCCACCCGGGTGATCATCGTTAACGACGGCAACCAGGTGGCGGTTCAGGCCTCGCAACAGATCGAGGAAATGCTCCGACCTGCGATCGAGGAATTGAGCAGGGGAGGCAAGATTACCAAAGCCGACGCAGCACGGAAGTTGAATGGGGATAATCGGCTCATACGAGGGCCGCGTGCTCCCCAGGGAGTTCAGGAGGATGATACGCACAAATTGGCGGAGATGCTTGCCAAGTGGCTGGAAAAGTATCCCGTCCGGACCTTGGGAATCGTCGTCACTGTACCCACTGAGAAGAACAAGCCACCCGCGTGTCCACCGCCCGGCTGCGGCTGCACCCAGGAGCCGGGTATTTCGATGTCGTGCGACTGTGGACTTTCGCGAGGCTGGTGCTTCTGCCTGTTCTGCATGTACTATCCGCTTCCCGATCCAACTCCCCGCATGTCCGACGGTGCAGAGCCATCCGGGCCACGGAATGTGGACCTGATCGTGATCGTTCGCACCCCGGAGACGTCTTCCGCAGTTCTTCAGCATCTGTGGAACTCTGGCCAAGAAGAGTTGCGAACAATAAGTCCGACCGCTTCATCCCTCGTGATCAAAACTAAGAGCTGTCCTCCGTGAGCGGGGATTTCCTGGTTCGCGGCCGGGCGCAGCAGGTTATGACCTGTACATAGCTTGTGACGCGTGGTTGTGAAGCACCCACCTGTTTGCCAGCTCTAGTTGGGCGGTGTTAGCTCGGCTGTGGATGCCAGGGTCGTGGCCCGCGATTCAGGTCGTTCCATTGGTTGACACTCCCTGAATGATTTTCAGGGAGTTTTCTTTTCTTGCCATCATGGGAAATCCGCCATTTCCCGGCTAAGATGAGTTTTCTTCCAATCACGCAGCGAACCTGGTGCTGTCCGAGTATCCCCAGTGTCGCAAAAACAGGAGATGGAGGCGCATTATGCGATGGGAACGTAGCCGCGTGGCTTTCGAGCGAGCGAAACGAGTCATACCGGGTGGGGTCAATAGTCCGGCGCGAGCATTCGGCGCGGTAGGGGGTCACCCGATCGTGATCGAGCGGGGAGAGGGTTGTCGCCTCTACGATATCGATGGGAATTCCTACATTGATTACGTGCTTTCCTGGGGGCCGATGATTCTTGGACACGCCCATCCGGCCGTCGTCTCTGCGCTCGAGCGTGCCATTCATCGTGGAACAAGTTTTGGAGCTCCTACCGAGTTGGAAACGCAACTCGCCGAAGTTGTCTGTCGGCTCGTGCCCTCCGTGGAAAAGGTCCGCTTTGTCAATTCCGGTACCGAGGCCACCATGAGCGCTATCCGTCTCGCGCGGGCTTACACCGGCCGGGACAAAATCGTCAAATTTGCCGGGAATTACCATGGCCACGTGGATTGCCTTCTCGTGGCGGCAGGGAGTTCCGCAGCCACGCTGGGGGTGCCCACGTCCCCAGGCGTGACGCACGCAGCTGCCAAAGACACTCTCGTTCTGCGGTACAACGACGTCGGGCAACTCGAAGACGCGTTCAACCAGCATGGCCACGAGATCGCAGCGGTGATTGTGGAGCCGGTTGCGGGAAATATGGGCTGCGTGCCCGCCGATGTTGCCTTCCTCAGGAAACTGCGGGAATTAACCACCGCGTTTGGATCGCTCCTCATTTTTGATGAAGTGATGACCGGATTTCGTGTGGCGCTGGGAGGCGCACAGAGCCTCGTGGGTATTTTGCCGGATTTAACCACGCTGGGAAAAATTATCGGTGGGGGCCTGCCTGTGGGAGCTTACGGTGGGCGGGCCGAAATAATGGACCACATTCTGCCTGTCGGCAAAGTGTTCCAGGCGGGCACTCTGAGCGGCAACCCACTGGCGATGGCAGCTGGTCTGGCCACGCTTCAGGTCCTGGAACAGGAAAACCCTTATCCCAGACTGGAAAAGCGTTCTCAACAACTGGCGGACGGCCTCTTGTCTCTGGCGGCTCGGGCTGGGATTCCTGTTCAAGTTCAGCGCTGTGGATCGATGCTCACCTTGTTTTTCAATTCGCAGCCGGTCCGCGATTGGGATACGGCCTCACAATGCGACGTGAAACGGTTCGCTCAATTCTTTTGGGCGATGCTTGAAAGAGGAGTTTATCTCCCGTGCAGCCAGTACGAGGCATGGTTCCTCTCCACAGTGCACTCGGAGAGGGAGATAGACCAGACACTCGAAGCAGCGGAGGCGGCGTTCGGGCAATTGCGAACACGTGATTCCTAGCCGCATAGCCTGCCGATGAGCCACCCCGGAACATTATCTCATGGATTTGCCAATCGGGGCGAGGTTCGCTTTTCCTCAGCGTAACTCGGCCGATAGTAGATGGGCTTGAGTGTCCACACGTCTCCGCGCTCTCCGGCCGAGTACCGCTGATAGGCCAATTGGGCAACGCTGGCAGCCGTAGGATCCCAAAGTTCTCGCTGGGCTACTGTGACCGCGGGATTAACACTTTGTGCGAACCGATGGAGACCAGGGCCGGTTACGGCGACAGAGCCCCTCTGGAGCAATGCTTCAAGCCACTCCCGGAGATCGACAACCCCTGGGTCTTCCCAAAGCATCCAGCCGCGGTCGTCCGTCCACGTGTAAGCTCGGGCAACGATCTGACCTCGCTGCGCATCGCCAATCACAGCGAGATATTCTGCGATTCTCGGCGTCTGCCAAGCTAAGACGTCAAAAGTATTCAGGCCAAGAACTTCCGCGCCGACGGCGTAAGCAAAAGTTTTGGCCGTGACCACCCCAATCCGAACGCTTGTGAATTGGCCCGGACCGACGGTGACGCTCACCAGATCGACGTCCCTGGGGCTCCAATCCACCATTTGCAGAAGATCGCGAAGGGTGGGTGCCAGACTCGCCGCCGCGCGGGGGAATTCCGGAAGGCGAAGTTCACCCAAGATGGTCTGGTCACTGGCAACTGCCACGCTGCCGGGGACAGCGGTTGTCTCGATCGCAAGGATGTTCACTGGTTGGGGCCCTCGCGTGATCCACGTTGAAAGCGAATGAAGAACCGACTATTCCCGGGCGTTTTTCCACGACCCGGTCCGGCGAGGTGGTATCCTCATCATGAACCTGCTGCCCCCGCCTCGTTTCCGCATAAAATGAGCACTTAGCGGAATGTTTGGCCGTTGCATTAAGGTTGTTTTAATGCAATAGAACCGAGGCGCAACGGCGAAGCACTGTTACTGCCGATCAAGGTAGGTCGTATAATACCGATTGGAAGAATCCCTATCAACCCGGCGGGGGACACCTTGCATTGCCTCCACGGGGCGGTATATTTATCGTTTACATTTCCCTTCGCCGAACGCTAGCGTAGCTCAATCGGCAGAGCGGCTGACTTGTAATCAGCAGGTTGTGGGTTCGAGTCCCACCGTTAGCTTTGCGGGCGAAGGGCGGCCGAACGGCGATAGACACTTGGCCCGCGTGTCATCAAGAGTTGGGGGGTTTCCCGAGTGGTCAAAGGGGTCAGACTGTAAATCTGATGGCTTACGCCTTCGCAGGTTCGAATCCTGCACCCCCCATTGTGGCAAACGAAAGCCACTCGCGGGTGTAGCTCAACGGTAGAGCAGTAGCCTTCCAAGCTATTGACGGGGGTTCGACTCCCCTCACCCGCTCTGGCCCTGGGTGGCGACTTTCGGTGGCGAAGGCCGATGCTGCTGTAGCTCAGCCGGTAGAGCGCGTCCTTGGTAAGGACGAGGTCGTGGGTTCAAGTCCCATCAGCAGCTTATTGTGTTTCCGAGCCGGCCGGTTGAGTGGATTGTGTGATCAGGTAACTTAAGTTCGAGGTTCCAGACCAGAGAACGGAGATTGATCGAGAATGGCTAAGGATGTATTTGTTCGGACGAAGCCCCACGTCAACGTAGGGACGATCGGTCACATTGACCATGGCAAGACCACGCTGACCGGTGCGATTTTGGCGGTGCAATCCCGGAAGGGACTTGCCAAGTTCAAGAGCTATGCAGAGATCGCCAAGGGTGGTACGGTCCGTGACGCCACAAAGACGGTCACCATTCACGTGGCCCACGTGGAATATGAAACCGAAAAGCGGCACTATGCTCATATCGACTGCCCGGGCCACGCAGACTTCATCAAGAACATGATCACCGGCGCGGCTCAAATGGACGGTGCCATCTTGGTGGTCTCGGCGGCAGACGGTCCGATGCCGCAAACCAGGGAACACGTGCTGCTGGCACGCCAGGTGAACGTCCCGGCAATGGTGGTGTTCCTCAACAAGATCGACCTGGTCGACGACCCGGAACTGCTCGACCTGGTGGAAATGGAGCTGCGGGAATTGCTGAAGAAGTACGACTTCCCGGGCGACGAGGTGCCCATTATCAGGGGGAATGCTCTGGCCGCCTATCAGCGTCCTGACGATCCTGAGGCGACCAAGTGCATTCAGGAGCTGCTCGATGCCATTGACTCGTACATCCCCGAGCCTGTGCGGCCGATCGACAAGCCGTTCCTGATGGCGGTCGAGGACGTGTTCTCGATCGAAGGACGTGGTACGGTCGCCACTGGTCGTATCGAGCAGGGCACGATTCGTCCCGGCGACGAGGTCGAGATCGTGGGCTTCTCGCGAGAACCGCGGAAGACGGTTGTCACGAGCATCGAAATGTTTAACAAGACGCTGGACGAAGGTCGGGCTGGCGACAACGTCGGATGTCTGCTCCGTGGTATTAAGAAAGACGAAGTCGAGCGCGGCCAGGTTTTGGCGAAGCCGGGAAGCATTACGCCGCACACGAAGTTCGAGGCGGAGGTTTATATCCTGTCAAAGGATGAAGGTGGCCGTCATACCCCGATCATGAGCGGTTATCGGCCGCAGTTCTACTTCCGGACCACGGACGTGACCGGTGAGATCCAGCTCCTGGGCGGAGCGGAGATGGTTCTGCCTGGCGAGAACGTGAAGCTTCAGGTGGAGCTGATTTCGCCCGTCGCTATGCAGGAAAACCTCCGTTTCGCGATCCGTGAGGGTGGTCGCACAGTCGGCTCCGGGGTTGTCACGAAGATCCTTGAGTAAAGATTCAACGCCTTCGGGCCGCGATCAACCGGCAACCCGGGGACTCCCGGCAAATGGTGAGTATTGGCCAACCCGAAGGTTGGGTCTGCCGTGCGGCTTGGCCGGGGTTGATCACCGGAAGAGAGAGGGATAAGCTTATTACAAGCGGCGCTGTACAGCGTGCGCGGTAGGGGTGTAGCTCAATTGGTAGAGCACCGGTCTCCAAAACCGGCGGTTGGGAGTTCGAGTCTCTCCGCCCCTGTTTTCTGGCGATTGATCTGGTGGAAGTGAGTTGGCGTGTGACAGAGGGGTTGGCTTCTCGTTGGGTGCCGACCAGGTCGGGTAAGGAAGGTCTCTAGCCAAGACGGCGGCCATTCATGCTCCAAGCCGCAAGTAAACGCAAAACCACGCTAATTGGCGTTATTCTCTCTGAGCTCTTTCGGACGACGCTCTATAAACGCACACAGGGGCGCGTCGTTCGGCAGGGGACGTTTGCGGCCATCCTGGCGATGGGGATTTTTGCGGCGTGGAGGCTGGAGGGGACACTGGGGTCCTGGGGATTTGACACTGGAATCCGTTTGGGGATCCCAATCCTCCTGGTGGCTGTTGTCGCATGGTTTGCTTACCGCCTGATGAACGTGCCGGCGGTCGCCGATTTTTTGATTGCTGTAGAAGCGGAAATGCGGAAGGTGACATGGCCAACGAAAAATGAGCTCATCAGAAGTTGCGTCGTGGTTTTGGTCACGATGTTTTCGTTGGCCTTTTGCCTGACTGTATATGACTTTGTGTGGGCCAGTTTTCTTCGCTGGCTCGGCGTTCTTTGAAGTGATCGGGGTAGCTCTGGCGAAACCTTTGAAAGGCTGAAACCAAGCTTTCTGAGCGGGGTGCCCCTGGAAGGGATTTTGGAGAATTCGTATAGTAGAGTTTTTCGCCCAAAAAGCCTTAAGGGTCGACTTGCGGTGACGCATGTTTCCGGATGAGGTTCCTTTAGAAGAAAACGCGATGGCGAAGGAGGCCGCTCCGGCTGAACCGGACCGGAAGGTTGAGATGGCGCTGTCAGCGGCATCCGGTTCGGAAGAGACACCGCAAGCCGTGGATCAGCGGGGCGGGAGCGGCAGTCAGCCGGCGGCAGGTCAGGAGGGTGGCGAACAGCCGTCCAAGAAGACTCGGCGGCGGGGGAAGGCTGAGGCGGGGGAGGCTTCCGGCGCGGCGGCCGAGGGGGAATCTCAGAAAAGTTCGCGGATGGCCTGGTACATCGTGAAGGTCCAGACCAATCGCGAAGACTCCGCGTGTGAGGCCCTCAAGCGGCGGATTAAGGTGGCCGGTCTCGACCAGTACTTTGGTCAAATCATCGTCCCGGTCGAGCGGATCACCGAGGTTAAGGGCGGAAAGAAGCGGGTGGTGCGGCGAAAGCTGTACCCCGGTTATATTGTGGTCCAGATGGAATTGAATGACGACACCTGGTTCCTTGTGCGAGAAACGCCGGGGATCGGCGACTTTACAGGGGCGATCGGGCGACCGACACCGCTTCTGCCGCACGAGGTGAACCGGATCCTGGCAAAGCTCGCGGAAGAAAAGGCCGAAGACGCGCCGAAGCTCAAGATTGGCTGTCGGGTGGGTGATCGGGTCAAGATCAACGAAGGGCATTTCGCGAATTTCGAAGGCGAAGTGTCGGCGGTCGATGAGGCGAACGGGCGTGTCACGGTGATGATCAACATTTTCGGAAGAAGCACCCCGGTGGAACTCGAATACTGGCAGGTAGAGCCTGCAGCGTGAGCAAAGCGATCTTTCCTCGGTGACGCGATTCCCAGGCTTCGTCAGGCGAGATCAGGCGAGCAATCATTTCACCTCAAGTTTATATCGCTGGCTAGGATAGTACTGGCATGGCAAAGCAGTTGGTTGGGACAGTTCGATTCTGTGTGCCGGGTGGTCAGGCGACGCCTGCGCCGCCTGTGGGTACGTCTTTGGGTCGGTTTGGGATCAACCTCGGTCAGTTTGTGCAGCAGTTCAACGAGCGAACGCGGCAGTATCTGGGACTGCGGATTCCGGTGGTGGTTCGCGTCTATAATGATCGGTCCTTTGAGATGGAGACGCACACGCCGTTCGCGTCCGACTTGCTCAAGCAGGCCGCCGGAATCGCAAAGGGGTCAGGGAATACCCCTAAAGAAAAGGTGGGCAAAGTGACCCGTGCGCAGATTGCCGAGATTGCCAAGGCGAAAATGGCCGATCTGAGCGCGAGGGACTTGGAGCATGCCTGCCGCATCATCGAAGGCACAGCCCGGAGCATTGGGCTGGACATCGTTGACTGACGAGGGTTGGCGCATCGGCGAGGGCGGGAGATCTAAAGAAGCCAGAAATCGACGTTTCGAGTAGTTTCTCAAGTTTCAAACACAGATCGCCAGGATACCGCCCCCTTGAACGTTAATGCAGCAGTACAAACGGAGGGCGGGAGAGCTCGAAAGGGTTCGCAACATGGCAAAAAGGTCGAAGAGATATCGTGCCCTAGCACAAAAGGTGCCGGGTAAAACCCCGTTGCCGCTTGAAGAAGCCGTCAAACTTCTGAAGACGTTCAACAATACGAAATTCGATCAGACGGTGGAGGTTGCAATCCGGACGGGGATCGATCCGAGGCAAGCGGATCAAACGATCCGCGGATCGGTGGTGTTGCCGCACGGATTGGGAAAGCCGGTCCGCGTGGTCGTGTTCGCCAAAGGTGATCAAGCCGACCAGGCCCGGGCCGCGGGTGCCGACGAAGTTGGTGGGGCTGACCTCGCCGAGAAAATTAAGAATGGATGGCTTGATTTCGATGTGTGCATCGCGGCCCCGGATATGATGGGAGTTGTGGGGCCTCTGGGGAAGATTCTAGGACCGCGCGGCTTGATGCCGTCACCGCGGGCTGGGACGGTGACGCCGGACGTAGGCCGGGCTGTGCGGGAGTACAAGGCAGGGAAGGTTGAGTTTCGCAACGACAGCAGCGGGAACGTTCACGCACCGGTGGGCAAGCTGAGTTTTGACGAGCAGAAGCTTGTCGAGAATATCAGGGCATTTGTGGAGCACATCCAGGGGATGCGACCTGCGAGCGTGAAAGGGCAGTTTATAAAAGGAGTGACTATCTCTGCGACAATGTCTCCTGGCATTCGAGTGGCTGTGTGAGCGACCGGGAGTGGGCTGTTTCGACTTGTGTGTCAAGCACAGAAGAGATCGTAGGAAACACGCTTTGGTGAGCTTTGTGAAGCAATGAGCAAGTACGTCAAGCAGTTGATTACCGAGCATTACCGGCGGCGTCTCCAGGGTGTGGACTCGGCCGTCCTGGTCAATGTCATCGGTTTGGATGCCAACAGGACGCGGCGCCTTCGCAAAGAGCTTGCCGACAAGAATATTCATTTGATGGTGGTGAAGAATACGCTGGCCGCTCGGGCCTTTCGGGGAACGCCGTTGGAGAAGGCGTTTGAGAATATCTCGGGGCCGACGGCCATCTGCTGGGGCGGTGATGACATTGTCACGCTCGCCAAGGAGGTTGTGAAGTTCGCGAAGGATGAGGATTTCGCTCCCTTCACCACCAAGGGCGGTGTGTTGGAGGGAGAGCCCCTCACGCCTCAGCAGGTGGAAGAGATCAGCAAGTGGCCGTCGCGTCAGGAGTTGCTGGCGCAGCTCGTGGCACGGCTATTAGGACCGGCTTCCACACTGATGAGCGCTCTGGCGGGGCCCGGATCGACTCTTGCCGGACAGTTGAAGCAACTCGCGGAGGGCGAAAAGGCCGGTTCGGAAAGCGGATCCGGGGCTTCCGAGGCCAATGCGTCCTGAGTTCGCGCGACGGAAGACGAGTGAAAAGGTAAACGGGCTTTATCGGGAAAAACGTAACTTGGGTTTCGTTTTAGCGAAATAACGGGTTTGAGTGATTGGATAAGGATTGGAGTGACCGATGGCAACCGACGCACCTGTACGTGAGTTCAGCCAGAAGATTAAGGAACTGGGTGACGCGATTGTGGCGCTGCCCCTGAAGGAAGTGAAGGAACTGAACGATTATTTGGAAATCGTTCACGGAATCAAGCCGGCGGCCGGAGGAGTCATGGTGGCGGCCGCCCCGGGTGCTGGTGCCCCTGGTGCAGCGCCCGCCGCGGCAGAGAAGACCGAATTTGACGTCGTTCTCGAAAACTTCGGCGCAAACAAGCTGAAAGTCATTACGGCTGTGCGATCGATTCTGCCCGGAATCAGCTTGGCCGATGCCAAGAAGCTTGTGGAAAGCGCTCCTTCGAAGATAAAAGAGGGGGTCAGCAAGGAGGAAGCGGAAAAGATCAAGCAGGCGTTGGAAAAGGAGGGTGCTACTGTCTCCATCAAGTGAAGCCTCGGGCTTCGGACGTTTCCACCGGCGGAGTGCCGGAGATTGCGCGATGGCTTTAGGTCAGCGGGTGGGCGGCGGTTATCGCGTCTGGTGGGAGGTGTGGCTTCGGAGAGGCGGAGTGGTTGTCTCCAAATTATTCCGCAAAATGTCTTATGGGAGCTCCATGCTCGCAACGAGTCTGGGCCGGGTGAGGGTTGCGCGCGCTGTTCTGTGACCAGACCGCTGCTCGGTGCCAGCTCGTTTATTGTTTTCTTGGCGTCCCATTGATCGGGTTTCACTCTGGAGGGTTCAACGGCAATGGCAGTTCCGGCCCAACGTCGCCTTGAAATTAAAGAAGTTCGTCATTTTGGTAGCCGGCGTTACGATTTCCCCATTCCTGATTTGACCCAAATTCAGACAAAGGCGTACGAGAGGTTCCTCCAGGCCGACGTACCGTGGAACAAGCGGAAAAATGAAGGGTTGGAAGCTCTTCTCCGCGAAACGTTCCCGATCGAAAACCTCGATAAGTCTCTGCGCCTCGAGTACATCCGGTACGAACTGGGCAAGCCGCGGTATACACCGGAGGAGTGCAAGCAACTTCGTCTGACATACGGACGGCCGTTCCGCGTCTGGCTGCGGCTCACCAAAGAGCAGCCCGTCGAAGAGGAGGTCTTCCTCGGCGAAATCCCCATCATGCTGGGCGGTGGGGAATTCATCATCAACGGGGCTGAGAGAGTGGTGGTCAGCCAGCTCCACCGAAGTCCTGGGATGGACTTCATTGAGACCAAGGAAGGGGACCGCAAGGTCTATAGCTGCCGCATCATTCCGGAGCGGGGAAGCTGGATTGAGATCATCTTGACCAAGCGGGATACACTGGCCGTTCGAATCGACCAGAGTAACAAGTTCCCCGTGATGACGCTGCTCCGGGCGATGGATCCGCGGTTCAGCCAGAACTCGGATATTATCCGAGCGTTTTATGGCGACGTGATCAAGGAGGAAAAGATTGCCTCGAGAGCGTCGGCGTCGAAAATCAAGGACAAAGTCGCGGTGGAGGATATTGTTTATCCTCCCGAAAGCCCGAACGCCGGCGAAATCATCGTCGAGTGCGGTCAGGTCATCACAGAGAGTGCGGCCGAGCAAATTTGCACCTCCGGATTGAAGAGCGTTTGGGTGATGCCCAACGATCGGAATCGGCTCATTCTTGATTCGCTGGCCGAAGATCCAACCGCCAGCCACGAGGAGGCCCTGTTGCGGATTTATCAGAAGCTCCGGCCGGGGAATCCCCCGCAATTGGAGCGGGCCCGAACGCTGTTCTATGAGCGATTCCGAGATCCCAGCCGGTATCGACTGGGCCGGGTGGCACGCTTCCGAATCAACCGCAAGCTGGGGCTCAATGTCCCCGAAGATGAAATGGCCCTGCGAGCGGAAGACCTGATTGCAGCCATCAAGTATCTGGCGAGACTTCGTGCTGGAGATCCGACGGCGGAACCCGACGACATCGACCATCTCGGTAATCGCCGGGTGCGCACAATTGACGAACTGGCGTGCGAGGAGCTGCGAAAAGGCTTTTTGAAGCTCCGGCGGACGGTCTCCGACCGAATGAATTACAGCGACGTGGCCGACATGACGCCACGGAGTCTCATCAATCCAAAAAGCGTTTCCGCGGCGATCGAGTATTTCTTCGGACGCGGTGAGCTTTCTCAGGTGGTTGACCAGACCAACCCGCTCTCCATGCTAACGCACGAACGGCGTTTGTCCGCTCTGGGGCCGGGTGGTCTGAACCGCAAGCGGGCCGGTTTCGAGGTACGCGACGTGCACGCCTCGCACTACGGGCGGATGTGCCCCATCGAAACCCCTGAAGGTACCAACATCGGCTTGATTTCGAGCCTGGCTATTTATGCCAGTCTCGACGAATACGGTTTTCTCATCACGCCGTACCAGGTTGTCAAGAACGGCGTCCTGCAGGATGAGATTCGGTGGCTCCGCGCGGATGAGGAGTTCGACAGCTACTTGGCTCCCGCCGATGCGCCGGTGAAAGATGGCAAGATCCAGGGGGATACCATCGTGGCACGCCACCGGGGGGACTTCAAACTGGTCCCCGTGTCCAAAATCCAGTACATGGACGTTTCGCCCGCTCAGATCGTGGGTGTTTCCGCCGGGTTGATCCCCTTTTTGGAACATGACGACGCCAACCGGGCGTTGATGGGCTCCAACATGCAGCGGCAGGCTGTGCCGCTTCTGGTGACCGAGCCGCCCCTCGTGGCAACCGGACTGGAAGGAAAAGTTGCTGAAAACTCCAGTCTGGTGGTGCGCGCACGGCGTGACGGAACGGTAACCTACGTAGACGCCAACCGGATCGTTATCGATAACACGGATGTTTATATTCTGCAAAAATTTGTGGGGTTGACAGAAAAAACCTGTCAAAACCAAAAACCGATTGTGAGAGTGGGCGACAAGGTCAAGAAAGGACAGATCATCGCCGATGGAGCTGCCACTTGTCAGGGTGAGCTTGCTCTGGGACGGAATGTCCTTGCGGCATTCATGTCCTGGGAAGGTTTCAATTTCGAGGACGCGATCATCATCAGCGAGGAACTCGTCCACAACGACGCGTACACCTCGATCCATATCGAGGAGTTTGACGCTGAGATTCGTGAGACTAAGCTCGGCCGGGAGGAGTTCACCCGCGATATCCCCAACGTCAGCGAAAAACAGCTTCGCAACCTGGATGAAAATGGGATCGTGCGGGTCGGCACACATGTCAAACCCGGCGATATTCTGGTGGGCAAAGTCACACCCAAGTCCAAGACCGAGCTCACACCCGAGGAGAAACTCCTGCGGGCCATTTTCGGTCGGGCGGGTGAGGACGTGAAGAACGACTCCCTGGAAGTGCCGCCGGGCGTGGAAGGAATTGTTATCCATACCCAGAAGTTTGCCCGACGGACGAGTCTTTCCGAGGCTGAACGCGAGGAGTATGACCGGGCTCTCAAGCAGGCGGAGGCCGAAGGCAACGCCCAAATTGCCGAGGCATTCACCAAGCTCATTGAGGCCCTGGAACAGGCGCTCGGTCAGCGCATCACGGATGATGATGGTGTACCCTTGTTGGAAGGCAAGGAGCATCGGTACATCGCCGAACAGGCACAGCGGTTCCAGCTTGACCGGTTGGAAATTCGCAGCGCGCAAAAGCGTGCAAAAGCTGAGAAGATTTATGCCGAACTGTGGCCGGCGGTGGAGGCGGCCATCGATGCTCGCGATCGGAAGGTGAACTCGCTCAAGCGTGGCGATGAACTGAAGAGCGGCGTGCTCCAGATGGTCAAGGTGTATATCGCTACGAAGCGGCACATTTCCGTGGGCGACAAGATGGCCGGGCGTCACGGTAACAAGGGCGTTATTGCGAAAATTCTGCCCAAGGAGGACATGCCCTTCCTGGCGGATGGAACGCCGGTCCAGATCCTTCTCAACCCCCTTGGCGTGCCCAGCCGTATGAACGTCGGTCAAATTCTGGAGACGCACCTCGGTTGGGCGGGAGCCAAGCTGGGCTTTCGGGCGATCACCCCGGTCTTCGACGGCGCCAACGAAGACCAGATCCGCCAGTGCCTGAAGGAAGCTGGGTTGCCGGAAAACGGAAAGGTAACGCTCTACGACGGGCGAACCGGTGAACCCTTCGAACAGAAAGTAACGGTGGGCTACATCTACATGATGAAGCTCCACCACCTGGTGGACGACAAGATCCACGCTCGGGCGACAGGACCGTACTCTCTGATCACGCAGCAGCCCCTGGGTGGAAAGGCTCGGTTCGGTGGGCAGCGCTTCGGAGAGATGGAAGTGTGGGCTTTGGAAGCCTATGGATCGGCCTACATCCTCCAGGAACTGTTGACCGTAAAAAGCGACGATGTGGAAGGGCGGACCAAGATCTACGAAGCCATGGTCAAGGGGGAAAACACCCTGGAAGCAGGAACTCCGGCCAGCTTCGACGTGCTGGTCAACGAGATTCGTGGATTGGCGCTCAATATGCAGCTTGAAAAAGGTCCGTCGCTATGATCCACCAGAGGCACGGAGGAATCCGCGTGGGGCATTCATTCGAGGGGTGTAGGAAAGCAGGTGGCTTTACGGGTTGAGGGTCGGTGGTCCATCTGTGCGGCAATAATAAGGAGTGTGAGCGGTGAGTTACGCCGAAACAACCTACGAACGAGTTAACGATTACGTGGCGGTCAAGATCAGCCTTGCCCGTCCCCACGATATCCGAAGCTGGTCCTTCGGCGAAGTGAAAAAGCCGGAGACCATCAACTATCGCACGTATAAGCCGGAACGCGATGGTCTGTTTTGCGAACGCATTTTCGGTCCGGAAAAAGACTGGGAATGTAGCTGCGGCAAATATCGCGGCATGAAATACAAGGGCATGGTTTGCGACCGATGTGGGGTCAAAATCACCCACAGCCGTGTGCGTCGCAAGCGGATGGGGCACATCGAGCTGGCCAGCCCGGTCGTGCATATCTGGTTCTTTAAGGCGCCGCCGAGCCGGCTCGGTACGCTCCTTAACATGAAGGGAACGAGCCTGGAGAAGATCATCTACTACCAGGATTATGTGGTCATCGACCCCGGCGATACGCCACTTCAAAAGTACCAGCTCCTCACCGATGAGGAGTATCGCCAGGCCCGAGCCGAGTACGGTGAGGGGAGTTTCCACGCCGACATGGGGGCGGAGGCCATCCGCAAGCTCCTGATGGATCTGGACCTCGTTCAGTTGTCCCGGGAATTGCGGGCGGAACTGGCGCAGACCACCTCGAAGCAGAAGCAAAAAGAGCTGATCAATCGCCTCAAACTGGTGGAGGCCATCCGCGATAGCGAGAACCGCCCGGAGTGGATGGTTTTGGATGTCATCCCCGTTATTCCGCCCGACCTGCGCCCGCTCGTTCTTCTGGAATCCGGTAACTTCGCCACCAGTGACCTGAACGATCTCTACCGGCGGATTATCAACCGGAACAACCGTCTGAAAAAACTGGTGGATTTGAATGCCCCGGAAGTCATCATCAAGAACGAAAAGCGCATGCTTCAGCAGGCCGTGGATGCGCTTTTCGACAACGGCCGGTGCAAACGACCGGTGCTCGGTTCGAGCAATCGGCCGCTCAAGTCGCTCACCGACATGATCAAGGGTAAACAGGGGCGCTTCCGGGAAAACCTCCTCGGTAAGCGTGTGGACTATTCCGCACGAAGCGTGATCGTGGTGGGGCCCACCCTGAGATTGCATCAGTGCGGCCTGCCGAAGCGGATCGCGCTGGAGCTGTATCAGCCCTTCATCATCCGCCGACTCCGCGAGTTGCAGCATGCTGATACCATCAAAAGCGCCAAAAAGATGATCGAGCGGCGGGATGAGGAGGTGTGGGATATTCTGGAGGAAGTGATTCAAAATCATCCGGTCTTACTCAACCGGGCACCCACGCTGCACCGAATGGGCATCCAGGCATTTGAGCCAGTGCTCGTGGAAGGGAATGCCATCAAGCTTCACCCCCTTGTGTGCAAGGGGTACAACGCGGACTTCGACGGGGACCAGATGGCGGTGCACCTCCCGCTGTCCGTTGAGGCCATTGTGGAGGCGCACACCCTGCTCATGTCGTTCCACAACATCTTCAGTCCGGCCCACGGCAAGCCCATCATCAGCCCGTCACAGGACGTGGTCATGGGATGGTACTATCTGACTCTGGATACCATCCCCGACCGCAAGGGTGATGATATGGTGTTCTCCTCGCTGGACGAGGTGGAACTGGCCTACAGCTTGGGCAAGGTGGACACCCATGCCCGTATCCGCGTTCGGCTCCCACAGGACATGCGGGTGAAAGGCCGCTACGACCTGCCGCCGGGTTCGATCATTCAGACCACGGTGGGCCGGGTCATTTTCAATCGAATCCTGCCCAAGGGTATGCAGTTCTATAACGAGGTGATGACTTCGAAGAAGCTCTCGGAGGTCATTTCAGACTGCTACGAGCTTTTGGGCCGACCCGCCACCATCGACCTGCTCGATACGATGAACCGGCAGGGATTCTACTGGGCGACGCGGAGCGGCTTGAGCTTCGCGACCGACGACCTCCTTATGCCACCCAACAAAAAGAAAGTGATTGAGGAGGCGGAAAAAGAAGTCATCAAAGCCGATAAGGGCTACCAGCTCGGTGCGATGACGGAAAACGAAAGAAAGAACAAGATTCTCGACGCCTGGACGGTAGCCCGGGAAACGATCACCCGTGAACTCGAAAAGCTGCTGGAAAACGACCGGCGTTACCCGGGCTACGTGAATCCGATCTACCTGATGGCCAAGTCCGGTGCTCGGGGAAATATCGAACAGGTCCGACAGCTCGCGGGGATGCGAGGTCTGATGACCAAGCCGTCCGGGGAAATCATCGAAACGCCGATCAAGGCGAATTTCCGCGAAGGGCTGTCCGTCTTCGAGTACTTCAGCTCGACCCACGGTGCTCGAAAAGGGCTGGCGGACACGGCTCTGAAGACGGCTGACGCGGGTTATCTGACCCGTAAGCTCGCCGACGTGGCGCAGAATGTGGTGGTGACGATGTACGATTGCGGCACGACCCAGGGCGTCACCAAGAGCGTGCTTCACCGTGGCGAGAAAGTCGAAAAAGGGCTCGCCGAGTCGATCAAGGGGCGTGTGAGCCGTCACAATATCGTGAACCCCATCACCGACGAGGTGATTGTCCGTGAAAACGAACTCATCACGTCCGAGATCGCGCGAAAGATCGAGGAACTGGGTTTGACAAAGATCCAGGTCCGCAGTCCGATGACGTGCGAGGCACCACTGGGTGTCTGCGCCCTGTGCTACGGCATGGACCTCTCCACGGGCCGATTGGTGGAAGAGGGGCTCGCGGTCGGGATTATCGCGGCGCAAAGCATCGGCGAGCCGGGGACGCAGCTCACGATGCGGACGTTCCACATCGGTGGGACGGCGGCCCGTGCGCTGGAGGAAGACTCCGTCAAAGCTACTCGCGAAGGGTATGTCCGGCTGGTCCGGGTCAACGTGGTGACCAACCCGGAGGGCATGGACGTCATCGTCTCGCCCAGCGGACAGGTCATCATCGAGGATGAAAAGCACCGGGAGTTGGAAAAGTTCGATGTGCCCAAGGGTGCATTTCTCCTGGTGAAAGAAGGCGAAAAGGTGACACCGGGCCAGATCATCTGTCGCTGGGAACGACACAGCATTCCGGTGATTGCCGAACGTGGCGGGCGTGTGCGGTTTGAGGATCTCATCGAGAACGAGACCCTCCGCATTGAGCATGATCCGACCACGGGTGCGGAACGTCTCTTCGTTCTCGAGTACCGCGGCGATTATCAACCGCAGATCGTTATTGAGGATCCGGAAACCGGCAAGATTGTCGAGTATCAGTATCTGCCGGAAAAAGCCCAGATCCTCGTGCGAGAGGGGGATATCGTTCAGCCGGGCACGCTGCTGGCGAAGCAACCCCGTGACGTCATCCGTACCCAGGACATCACCGGTGGTCTGCCCCGCGTGACGGAGATCTTTGAGGCCCGCCGGCCGAAAGATCCCGCCGTGATCGCCGAGATCAGCGGGTATGTGGAAATCCTTGGAGAAAAACGAAAAGGGGGACGGCGCACCATCGTCATCCGCAGCGAGAGCGGAATCGAGCGTGAGCACCTGGTGGGGCCCGGCAAACATCTCCGCGTCCACACCGGGGATTACGTTCAGGCGGGTTACAGCCTGGTGGAAGGTCCCCTCGATCCTCACGAGATTCTGCGAATCTCCGGCGAGGAAGAACTGCAGCGTTACCTCGTGCAGGAGATTCAGAGCGTCTACCGCCAGCAACAGGTGGACATCAACGACAAACACATCGAAATCATCGTCGCTCAGATGCTCCGCAAGGTGAAAGTCATGGAAGGTGGCGACACCGGGTTGCTGGAGGGAACGCTCATCGACAAGTTCGAATTTCGGCGCCGCAACGCGGAACTCGCCAAGTGCGTGAAGATCGTCGATCCCGGCGATACGAATTATCACGAGGGTGAAATCGTACCGCGCGAGGTGTTCGAACAGCAAAACGCGCAGGTGGAAAGCCGGGGTGGCCGGCCCGCGAAGGCGGTGGCGCCCACCCTTGCTCGGGCCTCAGTCCAGTTGCTCGGTATCACCCGCGCCGCGGTGCAAAGTGATAGCTTCATTTCGGCGGCAAGCTTCCAGGAAACGACGCGGGTGCTCACTGAGGCGGCGCTTGCCAGTAAAGTTGACCGGCTTGTCGGGCTGAAGGAGAACGTCATTCTGGGCCGTTTGATCCCGGCTGGCACGGGCTTCCGGAAGTATCAGGAGGCTGAAGTGCGTCTGCGGCCGGAGGCCCTCGAGAAGCTGGCTGCCCGTGCGACGACACCGAGCACCCACCGGTATGCACTCCTGGAGGATATTCCACCGGCAGGCTCTCAACCGGTGGAGTCTGCGACCCAGGGCAATGGCGGAATGCAGGACAATCGGGTGCAGATCTCGTCCTCCAGCGAGAATGCCTCCGGACAGGGTAACGCCGTTTCGCAGTCACCAACAGGCCACGGCGATGCTCCCGCCAGCTGAGTGAAACGGATTCCCTTGCCGCATGAGATCGAGGCCCGTGCTCAATTCCGAGCACGGGCTTTTGTTCGTACTACCCCGTGTTCCGCGCCAAAGGCATTATCGTGTGCCCGAATGACTTTCTCGGTCTCTCGACACACCGTGCGAAAAGCCTTAGAGGGCCAATCCGCGGAACGACCGACACGCTGATTGGGGCTTTTCCTTCAATCACTCACCGAGACTGTTTCTGCCGACGTGACTCCGGACGTGCTTCAGAAGGACATCCACGACCTGGTCCACAGATAGGCCGTCAGTCTGGATTTCAATGGCATCGGGAGCTTTTTTGAGAGCACCGAAAGGACGCCGCGAATCCTGCTCATCCCGTTGCAGGAGTTCTTCCAAAACTTTCTCGTAAGCAATGTCAATTCCTTTCTCTTTGAAATCCCGCCAGCGCCGCCGGGCCCGTTCCTCCGGCGATGCAACGAGAAAAAACTTGACACGTGCATCCGGAAAAACGAGTGTCCCTTGATCACGGCCTTCGGTGACGAGGGACTCACGAGCAGCAATGGCCCGCTGCTGAGCGATGAGAAACTCGCGAACGAGCGGAACGTCAGCCGCGCGAGCGGTTTCTCGAGTGATCTCGGGTGAACGGATCAAATCCGACACATCTTCCCCATTGAGAAAGATGCGATCCTCTTCTACGTGAAGTTCAAGGGATTGGAGCAAACGACGGACCTGGTCATTGTCATGCCAGTTCACGCCCTGTCGGTGACCGGCCAGCGCCACTGCCCTGTACATGGCTCCGGTGTCCAGGTAGCGGATACCAAGCCTTTCGGCCAGCTTTTTGGCCACCGTACTCTTTCCCGCGCCAGCCGGGCCGTCAATGGTGACCACAAGCGGTCCCGATAGTTCATGGGTGCCACTGCCAGAGTGAGAAGGTGACGGTTCCATGTCTACTTGCTCTCTTGTCATCCCATCACGTTGTCCCGGTTTTGCGAACCCGCCTGTTCACCGCGACCCGTCTGAAACCGCAACTCGATCTCCACAGTCTGGAAGCGTCCTATTTGAATACGGGCCGAATCGCCGTCCAATGCCAGCGGCTCGATCACTTCCCCCGAACCGTCAATACGGTGAGCAGCCGACAAAGAGCGGCAGGTCTGAATGGTCACAGGACCGGCACGTCCTTCTGTTTCGGTCAACGCAAGTCGCAGACCGGCCAGGTGGTGACTTTCAACAACGGGCTGGAGCGAAGACACCACGACATTCCGCACATCCAACGTGAGAAACCAAGCCGACTGCGGGCTACACGGCGGCGTCGCCTGACATAACAGGATCGGTGGTTGCAAAAGTTGGAGCGCGGCATGCAGAGGATAACGGATGTCCACGCCGACTCCCAGCGTGAAATCCCTTGCTTCCTCTCCTCGCACAATTAAAAGCGTGTCGAGCTTTCGCGGGCCGACCATCCGGTGGTAGGGCAGTCCGGGGCAAAGGAGCGTGAGCGTGTGATGACTCCCCGCCACCTGATTGAAATAGAGGCTTTCAAACCGCTCACGCTCTGTTTCGGTTCGGCACCATCCGAGTGAGCGTGAAAGCGTGGCCGTTTCGTCATTCCAGGCAAAACGGCAGGCGTAGTAAGAGGCCCAGGGGTTTGAATCCGGAATTCGCCGCGGTTCGAGCTGAATCCGGATTCGAAAGAACGGTAAATGCACCGGGGCACTAACTGTCTGGCTGAACCGGGCAATGGTTTCCCCCTGTCGATCGACCAGACGACCCTCACTTTGGATGGCCGGTTCTTCCGGGGATAGCGTCACGTGACGGATGCTCTCAGCGATCATGCGCGAATATTCGGCTTCCGGATCCTGCGTGTCCTCGTCAAGGATCGACGCTCCCAGCCGCATGCCCAGTCGCTGGGCAAGAAGATTGCGTCCGTAGGGAAGGGGGTAAATGCCCTGGATACCACCGGTCAGCTTATCCACCACCAGACGGGCTGTTTCGTTCTCAATGGCCCACTCTTCTTCCGGAGATTTTTCGCTCGCTTTCCCGAACAAGCGACTCCACCAGGATTCACGCCGTTGTGATTGCCTGGCTACCTCAGATCCGGCCGCACTGGATGCCCAGGCGTAACCATAGGATGGCACCACGCAGGTCGCCGGCTTGACCTGCTGGTCGGGCGAATTGTTTTCTCGTTTCTCGGCGGTTTGTGGGCGGACATATCCCCGAGCCGAAACGCAAGAGAGATTAAGCCAGAGCACCCCAGTTTCTGTGGATGCAGCCGGCGATCGCGGCAGAAGCGAGGTCAAGGAGTCACACGCGCTGCGCATCAGCGTGTCGAAGCGATCAGGCCATTGTGGATCGAAAGTTGATTCCCTCTCGTTGATCACAGCATCCGCGTTTCTCCACGCGAGTTCGGCAACCTCGCAAAGTTTTTGAGAAAGTTCGTCCCACAGACCGGTAATCAGACCGCGAATGACGGCCAGCGCAACCAGCGCGTCTGCCTCCGCACATCGACGGACATAATGAGTCCATTTGGAAATCGGCCAGGAGGACGACGCCGCCACATCCTGGGCGAGGTACGCGGGCCGATATTCATCCGCCTTGTGAAAAACACGGGCACCGACGTATTGAGTGTTGCGGAAGTATTCCGTAATGGGTGTAAAACGGCCCAGCACTGGAGAATACTGGGCGACGCGCTTCAGCACGGAATACCATGGCGAAACCTGGCACGGCCAGTGTGCGAAGATAAGGGCCGCCGCATGGTCCAGATCGAGCATCCGCCCGATCGTTTCGCCCAATTTCAAGAACGTTGCAGGACGCGAGGCGTCTACCGGTACCCGTCCCACGCTGTCGATATCGCTCTCATCAATTCCTTCCCATCGTAACTTGCTCTGATTCCCCACCGGGAACTTGCCGTCGTCCAGGGCGAAGTGAAAAGCGCCTTCAAAACGAAAGTGGGAAAGAATTCCCGGCAACAGGGCCGTCAGGCCGAATCGGCGTTTGCCATAGATGGGTGGACGTGTTCCCAGGATTTCATTCCACGTGTTCAGACCCTGGCGGAAAGATCGCAGCAGAGCCGGTTGGGGAAGGATCGCACTGAGGGATTCATCTTCTTCTCCTCCCAGTGTCACGACATGTCCCTCGGCAAGAACCGACTTGAGTACTGCCAGCGACTCCGGCTCGCGCTCGGCCATGGATTTGAGCAGATGGCCGGTTGTGAGCAGATTAACGCGGTCAAAGCTTTCTAGTTCCCGGCGCAGCCCGGCGCCAAGCGTCGTTTCCGCTGTCAAAGTGAGGTCGATGAGATACGCCTGAACCGGATAAAAATACTCGCGCGATTCGGTGAGCAGATCGAATCCCCGTTGAAGCTGTTGGCGAGCCTCATCCGCCTTGCCTACCAGGGCCGCGGCTGCCGCTTTGAGGACACTTTCCCGGAAACGGATTTCGTCGAGATTGCTCATGTAGCGGAGCTGACGCGTCATGAGCTCCACCTGAAGATAGGCAAAACCCAGGGCGACGAAGTCTTCCACAATATCCTTTGGAACGCCCTCCAAAAGTCCTGGCGCTGCCTGTTCGATAGCTCGCCACAGGCCGGGCAGATTCTTAAACCGCCGGATCACAGTGACCTGGTCCGCGGGCAGGTCGGCCAACCACGTGCTGGGAAGATTCTTTTCCGAACATTCGGGAATCACGATGAGAGCCTGATCAGGTGCCAGTGGCGGGTCATAGGCCCTTTCCCAGCGCGGCAGCATCTGCGTTCGATGCAGCAGCCCGGGATGGAACAGGCCACACCATCCCGCCAGAATCTCCTCTGATTCGTCGTCATTTCTGCTGAGCTGAAAATCTTCAAGACTGTAGCACGGCAAAAGGATGATGGTTTGTTCGATGTTCGGCATGATTCTTCTGCCACACGGTGAAGGGCAACGATCACCTGCTGGGAAGGACAGAATATCTCCAATATACACAAATCAGGCGGGCGGCGTTGACCGGCTGGCGGATGCACGAGGGCAATTGTCCGCACGCGGGTCCACGACATCCCAGACGCATTGTCTGCGTCGGTGATGCGTGATGCGTATGTCGGAGGGCATGTGCTGGCTGGGGAACGTTGATAAGAAAACGTTCCGATCCCACCGGGAAATGGCGGACCTGAACTGTGGCCAGGGAGGCACTCAACGATTGCGTCCAAAATACGGTAGTCCGGTCAATCCAGCCAGTCGCCGTCTCGCAATCGTTGTGGGGCATACACCTCGGTGACGTAGCTGATGTCCTTGGAAATGAGGGCTTCAACCTCGAGCTTGAAGCCGTTGTCGAGAAGCTTTTTGATCTCGTCCTGCCAGGCCTTCTTATGCTTGAACCAGGGATATTCCATGATTTGTTTGGCTCGTTTGCGGTCCGCTTCGGTGAGGGCAATCGTGACAGACTCTGAAAGGCCGCAGCGTTCGAAATCAAAGGATCGCAGTCCAAGGAATCGGGCTTCTGGAATGGCCATTCGCTGCGATTCATAGGCCAGATTGATCGACCCCTGCTTGATCACGCTGTAGATGTAATATCCCCATGGGTCATTATCCAGAAGGCAGTAGATTGGCAGCCCCAGCTCGTAATGCAGGCGGTGCAGCAACCGCCGCACACCACGGGGTGGCTGCCCCATGCCGTGTGTAAGAATGCATTTGTGTTTTTTCCAGAATTTGTCCTCGTTGAAGCGCCGCCAAACGGTATCTTTTTCTACGTGGAGGACAAACTTTGCATCGCATTTGACGAACTGGATAACGTTGGGTTCCACAATCGAGGGAATCGCATAGCCACCCGAACCCATGCGGGTGCAGTCGATCTCATCCCCGCTGTCCACGATGGTGATTTCTCCCACCATCGCCCCCCGGTTCGTGGCGTACACATGGAGTTCCTCCCGAAGGGCGTTCAGGGTGACTTCGACATCTTCAATAATCGGGTCGCATTCCTCTTGTGTGGCGAACGTTTCCTCCTTGGTCCCTTCGATGGTGTGCTTGAGGAGGTAAAACAATCCACGGATGCTGGTCGTCTTCCCCTGCTCGATCAATCGCTTGCAACCGCTGGCCACGAGCATTGTCTGCATATAACTTTTGGCCTGGGCAAGGTTGAAAAGATGACGACGGTTCTTGGCCTTGCCCATCTCAATGAATCGTTTCTTCTTGTTGAAATAGACGTTGGAAAGTGTTCGCGCGGGGATGTCGATATAGGGGTCTTTGCGGGCCTTCGCGGCCTGGATGACATGATCCGCAAGGGCCTGGATCCGTTCCAGCGTCCGTTGGTCTCGTTCGTCCAGGGCCACTGTCGTGGTGGTCACCTGTTCTTCCTGGTTAGCCTTTCTCTTCTTTTTCGCCATGGGACTCACCGTTTATGGCAGGGATTGCCGATCTCACATTTCCCGGTCCGTCAATTCTTTTAATGTACGGGCGAAAAAAGAGCCGGAAAAGGCCGACTTTTCGCGACCCTTTCCGGCTTGGGACTGGTGAACGAAATGTTGTTCCTCTCAAAGAGCTAAACACCGCCATCCAACCAGCGGCAGCGCAGACAATCGTTGTGGGTCCTCGAGCGGCGACCACAACGAGGGCGAACTCAGGCGCGGATATCGGAATTGGTCAGGCCTCTTCGATGACCGACCAGCCCAGTTTGTCCGCCAGCCCGAAAACCGCCTCTTTGAGGTTCCCGTACACGGTCACACGATGCCAGCCCCAGGCGTCCCATTGTGTGAACAATTTCTCGATATCGCCCACGGGTTCGCCACACAATTTGGTGCGGCAGGCACGGTCATCCAGGGAATTTCCAACGCTCTTCGCCTGGTGGAAGAGGATCTGCTTGCGCTCCGGTGCCAATTCGACGGTTGTTGTCATGTAACCCTCGGGCATGAGCGACCGCACGGAAGCTCCCTGGCGATCCTCGGAGTGGGTGAGGATCTGGAAGGGATTCGCCGGACCATTGGGGCCGAACACCTTATTGGATGCCACGCAGTGCGCGTAGATAATCTGTCGCTTGGCCGTATCGATCACGGGGTCGGAGATGAAGCCCGGTCGCCCCTTTGTCATGGCAGTCATGACCACCATCGTGATCGTCGATCGCAGATCGCACTCGCAGGCACCGATCAGCCCGCTGTTGTTAAGTTCGTGAAATCCCAAACAGGGATAAGCGTGGATATGACCGCCGTAGAAACCGCCCAGGCAATTGATTGTGATCGCGTTGGCACCGTGGGCTTGCAAAATGGCTTTTTCCGCCAGATACATGGCCGCAGATTGTTCAAGAGTTTCGCGAGAGACACCCTCGATCAAGGCGGCTGTCTTTTGCCATCGGTCTGCGATCTCTCGGGCCTCGTCTTTGTCTGCGGTTTCCCAGGCCTTATTGAGCTCCTCGAAGGGTACCGAAATGACAGGCACTCCCAGCTCTTTCTGGATTGCATCCGAGATTCCCGGCCACCCACCTCCCACGGCGAGAATTTTGGCTTCTTTGATGGCCTTGAGCGTGTCCTCCGGTGAAAGTGGGTTCAAAGCGTCCGGGAGGGACGTCAGATCACCGGCGGCCGGGGTTTTGTCACGCCGGAGTTTGGTGACCGCTGCGACAAAGTCTGCCGTCGAACCGCCCTGCTTTACAATTTGAAAGCATCGAGCGGCCGCCACGTGGTCGTCCATATTGGAGGACGCCACAAACGCCACGTTCGGCTTGTTCTGGCGGAGGAAACTCGCCGTGTACACGAGGAAGCCGCCGCTCCCTCCGAACAGGAAATCAACATAGAGCACCGGCTTACGCGTGTCGGCAATTGTCTGCACAACGCGATTCCAGCAATTCATCTGGTAAACAATGTAACCGTCAGGCGGGTGTGCTTTGTCTTCCTCGACGATCTTCGCAGCCGCTTCCGGACCATTGGCCATGGCAGGGAGAAAGTCCGTGTCCGGGCAACCATTCTTGAGCGTTTGTTCGATTCGAGCCATAACCGGCCGAAAGTCAAAACCCTTGTTCGGCCAGTCGGGACCTTCCTGAACAGGACCGTGGAGAGCGAAAATCAGGCGGATTCGCAAGCGGGTGGATTCCGCCCCGTGGGATTCCCGCGGAGATGGCCGAATCAGCGTCGTGGCAGCCGCACAGGCTGCACATCCAGCCAGGAAACGCCGTCGTGTGACACAGCAGGCACATCCGCCAGAGACGACAGAGAGCGCGGTCTTCATAGTTCGTCCTCCCGTCAGCGTGATTGAGCAGTTAGGCAGAAACACTCGCAGGTATTCGGGCCCGGACGTCATCGCTGGAAGGTAGACGAAGAACGCTCTGCAGCGAGAACCGGCAAGCGTCGAACCTGCGGCAAACGATGACCTTCGTGGTCATGTTAAGGCTAACCTTTAAGCTGTGAGAATTCAAGCAGAAACGTGAGACGTTTCATGATGTTACTGAAGATAGGGAAGCCGGTATCTTGTGAGGGCTGCCTCTGGTTGGTCCAATATTTGGCGCGTGAGTGGCCGGCGTGCTGGGATTGCTTGACCCTGCCCCTCCGCAATCGGTTTTGCTTGTGTGCATGCAATCCACCGCATGAAAAGAGGTGCACGAAAAGAGGAGTTGGCCATGAACGCGGGAAGACGCAAGCTTGGGCACTCAGTCGTTTGGGGAGTCGTGTTTGTGGCTGTGGTTGTCAGTGGCAACGTGGCGTTGTGGCAACCGCGGCCAGAGTGGCGCCCGCTCGGTCCTTTGCCGGGCGACAGCATGCTAAGCCGCTACTTCGAGCACGAAGTTGCCGTCCTTCGAGAGAACTGTCTGTCTGACATTAAAACGCGAGCGGATTGGGAGCAGCGATGTGAGGAATACCGCCGCCAACTTCGTGAAATGCTGGGACTCGATCCCTGGCCAGCGAAAAGTGATCTAAAAGTGACGGTAACAGGCACAATTGATCGAGAGGATTTTCGCGTGGAAAAGCTGTACTATCAATCTCTTCCGGGATTATACGTCACTGCCAATCTGTATTTGCCGAAAAATGTTTCAGGTCGAGTGCCTGCCGTTCTCTATCTGTGTGGTCACTCGCAGGTGAAGATTGATAACGTGAGCTACGGTAATAAGACGCACTACCATTTTCATGCCGTCTGGTTTGCGCGGCACGGATACGCCTGCCTGGTACTGGACAGCCTGCAACTCGGAGAAATTGAGGGAATCCACCACGGGACCTATCGCTACGGAATGTGGTGGTGGAACAACCGCGGTTATACCCCGGCGGGAGTTGAAGCCTGGAACTGTGTAAGGGCGATCGACTATTTGCAGACCCGTCCCGAAGTCGACCCAGAACGAATTGGCGTCACTGGCCGCAGTGGGGGCGGGGCCTACAGTTGGTGGATCGCCGCGATCGACCCGCGTGTCAAGGTGGCGGTACCCGTGGCCGGTATCACAGATCTTCAGAACCACGTCGTGGATGGCTGTGTGGAGGGACACTGCGATTGTATGTATTTCGTCAACACGTACCGCTGGGATTATCCCATAGTCGCCGCTCTGGTGGCCCCCCGCCCGCTTTTAATCGTCAATGGTGATCATGACCCCATTTTTCCTGAGGATGGCGTTCGCAGAGTGTACGAGACTGCGCGCAAGATTTATCGCTTGTACGATGCCGAGGATAAAATCGGCATTTTCATTACCAAAGCAGCTCATGATGATATTCAGCCCATTCAAGAGGCGGCCTTTCGATGGATCGATCGTCATCTTTTGGGCAAAGAGCGGGAAGTCTATGACCCCGTCGAAAAGGTTTTCACGCCTCAAGAGCTGAAGGTTCTGGAAAAGATTCCCGAAGACCAGCTCAACACAATAATTCATGACCATTTCGTTCCGACGGCACCGATTGTCTTTCCGGAGAACGTTTCCCAATGGCAAGAACTTAAAACTCGGTGGATCAGTCTATTGAAACAAAAATGTTTCAGGGGCTGGCCCGCCAACCTGCCCTCACCATCCTGGAAGAACGTCAAGGAGGCGGAGGCCGACGGAATCCGGCTGGTGAGGGCGGAACTTCCGGTGCAGGATGAGGTTATTCTGCCCATTTACTACCTCCGCGGTGCGGACGGGACACCCAGGCAGATAGAAATCGAGCTGCTCGATCAGGACGATTGGTCCCGGTGGCTGTCCGGTTTGAAACTGCATTTCTCTGAAATCCTCGGCCAGGACCTTGTCACCGATGAGGAGAAAACCCTTCAAGGGAGCGAGGAAGCGTGGCAGAGCGTGAAGTCGCGGATAACGAATGCTCCCGGCACCATGCTGGTTCTGCTGTTGCCACGAGGCATCGGCCCAACGGCCTGGAACTCGGATGCGAAGAAACGCACTCAGATTGAGCGGCGGTTCATGCTCATTGGTCAAACCAGCGACGGAATGCGCATCTTTGATATCGTGCGGGTCATCCAGTCAATTCGTGGGCAAAACGCCTGGAAAGGAATACCCCTAACGATGAAAGCCCAGGGACGTTTCGGGGTCCTTGCGTGCTACGCCAGTGTTTTTGAACCGGTGGATACGCTCATCCTGACAAACATGCCGACAAGTCACCGCGACGGACCCTACATCCTCAACAGCTCACGAGTTCTGGAAGTTCCCCAGGCTGTGTTGCTCGCTGCCGATCGAAGTCGCGTTGAGCTTAACACGCAGAGAACCGAGGATTGGCAGGCTCCGATTGCGGCTGCGAAGCGCCTCGGTTGGCCTGAGGATCAATTGAAAGTGAGTCCGACGCAGTGAAGCCGTGGAATAGCCGGAGGGATAATTAGGGAACAGCTTTGACCTCCGTCACACACGTCCCACTTCCGGGCGCCGTGAAGCGTCTTCTCGCGGCCCGTTGGACCGTCAAGCGACTGGCTGGTGGCTGTGTTCCGCGCAAACACCATCCCTCAGAATCCTGGTCACGTTGACCGCGAACCGGGGGTGACCTAGACTGAGGTTAGGTCGATGTCACCCCCTGCTAATCTCGAGTGAGGGACACGGCGGCATGGGCTGGACGTATTTTAAACGATACCGAATGGAAATCGACTTACAAAATCGCGTCCTAGAAGAGCCCGCGGTGCCTGAAGGGTACACTTTTCTGCCGTGGCAGCCGGATTTGCTCGACATTCATGCTCGGGTGAAACACATCAGTTTTCGCGGGGAGATTGACGCCAACGTGTTTCCCTGCTTCCTGGACGAGTCAAGCTGCCGTCGGCTGATGTTAGCGATTGTCCGTAAGCCGGGCTTCCTCCCCCAGGCGACCTGGCTGGCCGTGTTTCGGGGACAATCTTCGGACGACGGTGTCTGCGAATATTGCGGCACGATACAGGGTATTTTGGATCCCAATACCGGGATCGGAAGTATCCAGAATGTCGGCGTCACTCCTGCACACCGCAATCGAGGCGTGGGACGTGGATTGCTCTATCGAGCATTAAGAGGATTTCAACAGGCGGGTGCTCCGCGAGTGTTTCTTGAAGTAACCGCTGAAAATGAAGGCGCGATCCGCCTCTATCAACGGGTGGGGTTTATCATCACGCAGACGGTATATAAAGTTGCCGAATTCCCGGCCCCCCGATAGAATGACGCGTGCCGATTGAGCATCGCGTTGAACAGTTCAACGCGTAAGGTCGTCAGGATTCGTTTGCCTAGCAGAGGGAGATCGATAATGTCGCTCGATCGACGTTCCTTCCTTGCCAATACAGCGACCATTGGTGCGGGATTGTGGCTTGAAAGCCACCTCGCAGCGCAGCGGCCGGCGCACGCGAGCACAAGCAGCTTTTCAACTGACCCAGTCGCGCTGGTGCCGCTGGGGAAACACCTCAAGGCGACGCGTATCGGGATTGGCTTCGGCATGCGGGCGTTCAATCGCCAGTCGAATCTTACGCGTCGGGGATTGGAGCACGCGGAGCGAGTTGTCCGCTACGCTTATGATGCGGGTATCCGATTGTTCGATAATGCCGACCTTTACGGTTCCCATCAGTATGTTGCCCGCGCATTACGCGATAAGCCGCGAGACAGCTACGTGCTCGTGACAAAGGTGTGGTTCCATCCCTCGGGTATCCCCGAGGAAGATCGCACTGACGCCGACAAGGCGGTCCAGCGTTTCCTTAAGGAACTCAACACCGATTATATTGATCTGGTGCAAATTCACTGCATGATGAACGGTCAATGGACGGACACGATGCGGCGACAGATGGACCTGCTTGAGGACCTGAAGCAGAAGGGGCTGATTCGAGCACACGGCGTTTCCTGTCACGCCGTTTCCGCACTGGAGGCAGCGGCCGAGTCAGATTGGGTCGACGTCGTGCATGCCCGCGTCAATCATCTGGGCACAAAAATGGACGACAAGCCCGAGGTGGTGATGCCGGTCCTGAAACGGATTCACGATTCGGGGAAGGGCGTCATCGGGATGAAAATTGTCGGCGAAGGGGCGTTCCGCAATGACCCTGCCTTGCGGGATCGGGCCATTGAGTTCGCGCTTCGCTCCGGGTGCGTGGACGTCATGATTGTCGGATTCGAATTGCCCGAGGAGATTGATGATTTCAAGCAGCGTGTCGCCAGCACCCTGGAAAAATTGGTCAGTGTGGCTTAGCGCCAGAATTATCAAGCCCGAACTATCATTTGATAGCGATTGACGCTGTAGGCTGCCGATCACCTTTGTTAAAAAGCGGTGCTGCTCGGTGGCAATTGAGACCGGCCTGGCTCGATGAGTGGAATCCTGCCGCGCGAGCGGTGAATTTATCCCCGTAGTACGTTCGACGGGGGGACAATCCCGATGGGATGCGACGGTGGCGTTCAGCCTGTGAAGCGACTGACAATCAGGCTGATATTCTGACCTCCGAAGCCAAAACTGTTACTGAGGGCGATATCGCACTTAGCTTCTCGGGCAACGTTCGGCACGTAGTCGAGGTCGCATTCCGGGTCAGGCGTTTCGTAATTGATCGTCGGGGGGAGTACATTGTCCCGAATGGCCAGCAGACAGATGATCAGCTCTGTCGCCCCGGCGGCCGCGATGAGATGCCCCATCATGCTCTTGGTGCTGGAGACCGGCAATTTGTACGCATAGTCGCCGAAGACCTTCTTGATGGCGAGGGTTTCCACTTTATCGTTGACCACGGTACTTGTACCGTGGGCATTGATGTAATCAACGTCTTCCGGGTTGATGCCCGCGTCCTTCAACGCCATCTGCATGCAGCTAATGGCACCGCGGCCTTCGGGATGGGTGTCGGTGATCCGGTAGGCGTCGGCTGTTGTGCCATAACCGATGACCTCACCGTAAATTCGGGCACCCCGACGCTTGGCGTGTTCCAATTCCTCCAGGATGACCATCCCGGCACCTTCGCCCAAGACGAATCCATCACGGTTGCGATCAAATGGGCGGGAGGCCTTTTGGGGGGGATCGTTCTGCGTGCTCAGCGCCGTGAGAAGGCAGAAGCCTGTCACGCCGAAGGGATGGATCATCGTATGGGTTCCCCCGGAGAGCATGATATCGGCTTCGCCGCGACGAATAATCTCCACGGCCTCGCCGATCGCCTGACTGCTCGCCGCGCATGCCGTCAGACAGTTCATGTTCGGGCCTTGGGCGTTGAACAGCCCGGCCAGATGACCTGCCGGCATATTGGGTTCCTGCTCGAGCTCTTCGATCGGATGGAGGATTTCGAGCCCTTTTTTCGTGAATTTGACAACGTCCAGTTCGCCATCCGAAAGGGCCGCCACCATCATCTGGGTGAAGCGGTGAAAATCCTGCTGTCCTTCGCCGCTGCCAGTGTAGACCCCAAATCGCGTGGGATCGATTTTCGCTGAATCAAGCCCCGCGTCCTGCCATGCTTTTTTCGCGGCTCCGATAGCGAAGTGCGTGTGACGCCCCTGGAACTTCCACTCTTCGGGATCCTCACCGACGTCGGCCAGGCTCCAGTTCTTTACCTCCGCCGCAATCCGAGTGGGAAAATGGCTGGCGTCGAAGAGCGTGATATAGTCGATACCTGACTCGCCATTGAGGAGGCGACGCCATACAGTTTCGAGATCCGCACCGAGCGGGGTGACCATTCCCATTCCAGTAATGACAACGCGGCGCCTCATGGAGCTAGCTCCGATTACTGCTCAGCGGATTCTGCGACTTCCAGTGATTGCCGACAATTGATGATATCGGGCGTCCATTGGCAACTTCATGGGTAGGCTATCAAGATCAGTTAACTGATCCTATTTTAAACGCTACACGGAGAGACGACACAGCGATAGGATTCTCCCCAATTCCCGGCTACGCCGATTCCTCGGGCGGTTCCTTCAGTGGGGATCCGTCGGCGGCTTTTCCCACCTCGTAGGCCCGAAGGATTCGCATCATGTGCGTCAGCGTTCCGGGATCAAAGAGTTCCCGGTCATTGAATTCCTCACCGAGATGGGCGAAGACCAGTTCCATCTCGGCCTGAAGGGTTTCGCCCTTGTGGCTGGTTGCCTTGACAACCGCTCCATGGGGATGGATGTGCTCGATGGTGGCTGTGTAAGTGAGCACGTCGCCGGGCACAGCCTCGCAGTAAAACTTAGCGTGGGGAACCTTGGCCAGCACCACTTTCAGCCTGAACTGATTGTATTCCCCAACCAGCAGGCCGCCCGTCTGAGCCACGCCTTCAATGACGAGGCTGTTGGGCATGACAGGATAGCCGGGAAAATGATCATGAAGATATTCTTCGGCCAGGGAGACATTCTTGATCGCCCTGGCCATCCGCCCGCTGTGGAATTCGATAAACCGATCGATCCAGTACCACCGCATATTCTGGGCTCAAAGTTTAAAAATCAGCACGCGTCGGGATGCACCCGTTCGGCGGCCCCCTCCGCATCGATGCCGACCGTCATGCTGAGGCCTGGCCTTCCTGCTGCTGGAGCTTCAGCTCCACAAACCGACACATGTCGCGTACCGTCAGCAGATTGGCAAAGTCCTGAACCAGAGGATTCCGCGCAAATTGGTCCAACTCGGCAAACGGCATCCGCTTGCGGAGTTCGGCGAGGCCCGCCTCGGTGAATTTGCCGTCTTTGACGTACTCCGGATTGGTCAAAATATCCTCCGGGAACAATTCACCTCGCGGAATTTTGATATTGAACGTTTTTTCCAGCTTGAACACGATGTCGAGGAAGTCGATCGACTCCGCACCGAGGTCCCCCACCAGTGTAGCCTCAGGCTTGACCTCCTCTTCGTCTACGGCCAGTGCGTCTACGAGCACCTCGCGAACCTTCTGATAAATCTCCTCCTGGGTGAGCATTGCAGTCTCCCTTTGACCAATCCGAAACCTATCAAATCCACATTTCCGCATCCGCCCGGCAGTCCTCTGGAATGAACAGCATCCGACTACCGGGACGTCCTCGTGCGTACCAATTCTCCGGAATTTGTATGCCAGCCAAGGGTCCCAGGGTGGGAAAGTCTTATTATAACTCGTCTCAATAGCCGCCCAAGCTCAACCCCCCATCCACGCGAATGATCTGGCCGGTGATATAGGAGGCTTCGTCACTGGCCAAGAATGCGACCAGGTGAGCGACTTCCTCGGGTGTGCCGACACGCCGGAGCGGGATGATCTCCTTGATTTTGGCCCCGGCAAGCCCTCTGACAGCCTCACTCATGTCAGTTTCGATCATGCCGGGGGCGACGGCATTGACGCGGACCCCGCGGGGAGCGAACTCCTTGGCGAGAGCTCGCGTCAGGCCATTGATGCCTCCCTTGCTGGCCGCATAATTAGCCTGCCCGCGGGAGGAAAACTCCGCAGCCGTGCTGGACAGATTCACAATGCTTCCCTGACGCTGCGAAAGCATTGGCTGGGCAACCGCCCGGCAGCAGTTAAATGTTCCGGTCAAATTTGTTTCCAGCACTTCTCGCCATTGCTCGTCGGTCATTGTCCCCACGAGGCCATCGCGGATCACGCCCGCTGAGTTCACCAATACGTCGATTCTGCCTCGCGCATTGAGGATTTTTTCAACTATTTGTTGAATCCGGGCGGAGTCACGGACATCCGCCTGCTCAGCGTGGACTTTGGCACCTTCGGCGGTGAGATCATTCATCACCGCTGCCGCCGCCAACTGGTTGGACTGATACAAAAACCAGACTTCTGCGCCCTCCCGGGCCAGTTGAAAGACGCAGGCCCGCCCAATTCCTCGAGAGCCCCCTGTTACTAACGCAACCTTGTTTTCAAATCGATGCTTCATTCGTCACTGACCGTTTCTTGAGGGGAGAGCACGCAAATTTAACGCGAACCGGTACGATCTCTGCGAAAAAGCTCGGCGATCGTGGTATTCCCCGTATTCCCCGCCGATGACATTGCCCATCTGTTGCTCATCTCTTGCGGAAACACCGCGCCGTGGCCTCGCCCGTTTCATGCATGTCACGAGCTTTTGGACATGACCGACTGAGCGACGGAGCGCGATCCCGCAAAGGGATCTGTATCTTTGGGGGGCTCGCTGTTGGGCATTTTTCCACCAGCCAGCAGCAAGCTCAGCAGTTTCCTCATGTCCCGTTTTACCGAATCGTCCAAATTTGCGCAGGTGGGATCACGCTCGGCCAGGTTGTATCGCTCCATAACAAGTCGTGCGCTCACGGTGGTTTTGCCGTTGAGCATCCCTTCTGCCTGGACTTCGGTGAGCCGGCCATCGTCTCGGAGGATTTCGACTCTCACCTGGAGCACCTGGCCTGGCTCTACAAATTGTCCAAAGCGGACACGTTTTGCCTCTTTCAGCACCACGATACTGTGGGCAAAGTCTTCGGTGATTCGCACCAGCCATGCGGCGGCCTGGGTGAGGGCCTCCAGCATGAGCACGCCGGGCAAAACAGGAAAGTTAGGAAAGTGGTCCGCGAGGTACTCTTCGCAAAGCGAGAGCGCTTTTACCGCGGTAATCTCTTTGCCAGGCTTGACGTCGATAATCCTGTCAACCAGTGAAAACCGCATGGCAAAACGGTCCGTCTGTACGACTATGGCGCATGGCGTGCGAAAATCGCCCGGGCCTCACTCGCACCGCTGAGCGGGATTGTAAAAACATTGAGTATACAGGCCTGCCCTTTTTGTCACAACCGATATTTCTTTCCCGCGTTCTTGGGCTGAACACAACGCAGCCAAATGCCCCATCCATCGACGGGACTCAGACCACCATAAGGTAGTAACAGCTATTCGGTAAGGTTTACCGGCCGCGACTGCCTTAGTTTTGGATATGCCTTCTGTAACCCCCCTATCCAGCTAGTTACTACCCCACGAATTCGACATGGAGTCCGTGCACCTAATGCGGCGTCGGCTTTGTTGGCATAAACGGAATATTCGATTCATCCCGCCAAATCCTCTAATCTAATTCAATCGCCCCGTCCGATACAGTCCTTGAGGGAAAGTAGCGATCTTTCCACGCGGGAAATGTGGCGACTCCTTGTTTCAGAGGAGTGACGTGATGAGGCTGACCGTTCTTTTCCTTTCGATTATTTTGGCGTGCACGCTGGGTCATCCTTTGGCATTGAGCGACACGCCGGATCGGCCTCTGGGGCTGCTAGACCGAATTGAAAACTTCGGCGAAAGAATCTTTCCCGGTAAACGACCGGCAAAGAAAACCCAGACCGCCAATATGCAAACCGAGGCAGGGGAAGCTTCCTCAAGGCGGGCGGGCTCAGCTTTTGTTGATGAAGAGAGGAGTCCGCTCAGTCCGCGACCGGACCCGGTGGTGAGTGGCACCGTACCCCGCAACTCGGTCCCTACCGATGCGCCCGCCGCAGGTGAGTCATCGACGCGAAGTTCGACATCACCAACCCGGTCGGGCGAACCGCATCTCGCTCAACCGGTTTCCGACTCTGGCACTAAGGATTTTGGTGTACCCACTGTGCCTCCCCGGCCCACACTGGCCACGGTCGGCGACGAAGCCCTGCCTTCTAGTTCGCGCCCACCGCTCTATCAGCGATTGTTGGACTACCGGCAATCCCCGTTTACCTCGAACCGAACTCTCGAGGCGCCGCAGGCTGCACCGTCTCAAACGGTGATTGACAAGAGTACACCGGGCCTTCAACCGCCGGCGCAGCCCACGGAGCCGGAATCGCCTGTCCCCACAATGGGTAATTCGGCGCAAGTGGCCCCGACGGGACAACCAGGCCGTTCACAAGCAACACTCGCGAGCCAGACAAGCACGCCTGAGGGGGGAAGCCCGGCGACCGCCACGGTTGATCAGGCGGCGCGCAGCCTGCTGTCCTCAAGCAGTGGAATCGCTCCGCAGACCGTGGCCGCGCAACCGGTCGAAGTCGAATCAGCCCAAGTCCGCCCGCAGCGGCCAACTGTTGGTAGGTCTCCAGCCGCGCAGACCCCGTTATCGGTGCAAGCGTCTGTCCAAAACATGCCTCGGGTTTCAGGCAATTCGCGCGATGTGAGCTCTTCACCTATCGGAAACGTAGGAGGCACACCAAACGGGCAAAAATCGGCGGAGGAACGTGGTACGGGGACGAACTCACCCATTCTGGCAAAATCTCCCACTCCAGCGCAGAGCAGCAAGGATTTCACCTCTGCGGCGCCGACACCTGCGAGGCCAGCGGATCATCGGACGGTTGGAACCGTTTCCGGCGTTTTGAACGGACCTGTTCTCGTCGTGGACACAGTGGGGCCGGAAAGCATCACTTTGGGAAAACCTGGGAGTTATGAGATCCACCTGAAAAACCAGGGCGGGCGCGAAGCGAACGCCGTTCGCGTCACCGTTGCGATCCCGCGGTGGGCCGAGGTGGTCGGTTATGAAGCCTCTGCAGGGGACACGACGGCAACTCCAGACGCCAGTGGTACTGCACTGGTGTGGACGCTCCCGGTGATCGGGGCAGGCAAAACGGAAAAGCTTTCTTTGCAGTTAATTCCGCGGGGAAGCCAAACCATCGATCTGGCGATTCAGTACACGTTTGCCCCGCCGCGTACGGAGGCGAAAATCGAAGTTCGGGAACCCAAACTCCAGGTGCATGTGGAAGGCCCCCAAGAGGTCCTGTTTGGACGTTCTGAAGTGTATCGCCTGGTTGTTTCCAATGTTGGTACGGCCGACGCGGAAGACGTCACGGTTGCCATTCAACCACTGAACAAGTCGCAAAAGGACCCCATCACGCAGCTCCTGGGCAGTCTTGCGCCGGGACAGAAACGCGTCATCGAACTGGAGTTGGTCGCTCGTGAAACGGGGAAAATGCTCTTGAGCGTTGACGCCACGGCAGTTGGAAACGTTGCGGCCCACGCTGATCACGAGATCGCAATTGTCAAACCGGATTTGAGCGTATCGCTCACCGGCCCGAGCCTGCAGTTCGTTGGTCAAAGCGACGAGTACGTTGTGCACGTGGAGAACCCCGGGACTGCTCCTGCAGAAAATGTGCGAATCCAGCTTCGTTACTCGAGTGCGCTCGAGCCGGTTCGGAAGGCGTTACAAGGGGCGCGAATTGACGGGCGTGTCATCAGTTGGACAATTCCGACCCTCCCGCCTGGAGAAAAACAGAGCTTTCAGATACCCTGTCAGTTTTTGGCGGATGGTGAGGCACGCCTGATGGTGGATGGTGTGGCAGAAGGGGGGCTGACGGCTCAATCCTCCTTGGTGACGGTAGTCCAAGCTGTGCCCAACCTGGTGCTTCACGTGGAAGACCCGGGCCGACCCCTGCCCGTGGGACAGGAAGGGACGTACCGCATCGTGGTCGAGAATAAAGGGAGTAAAGCGGCGGCCGACGTCTTTGTGGTTGGCTTTTTCTCGGAGGGGATCGAGCCCTTTGCAGCGGAAGGAGCCCCCCACAAGATCCTGCCTGGTCAAGTGGTGTTTGACAAAATTGAACAACTTGCGCCTGGCCAAAAGCTCGTGCTTACCATTCGGGCGAAAGCCCAGGAATCCGGCAATCACATCTTCCGGGCGGAGGTTCGCTGCGCTAGCTCAGCAACCCAACTGGCTTTTGAGACGACTACCCATTACTTCGATCCGGTGCTTGCCACGCGGCCTCCCGCGGCACAGCCTTCGCAGGTTCGCTGAGTTGGCCGAGGCCAGGCGACATAATGCTGACGAAATAGGTTAACTGCGATAGATGCGTCTTTGCTGAGCAACGAAGCAAACACGGGTTAACGTCGGCTCACGAATAATCCAACCAGGAAGCCCGCCACGGCAGCACCGGCAGAAACGCCTCCCACCAGCAACGGATCGAAAGAGAAATAGTTCACGAGATAGCCAAACACGCTGGCCGCCAGCAAAAACACGGCCAAACAAAGCAACCCCATCACCACCGCCATCCGCCGCAGCGCGCGTCGGATGAGGATGAGCTGTTCCGCGAGGTCGTAATTGTTCGCCGGATTGGTCGTTTGACGGTCCCCAGCTTCTTGACTCGGCATCGCTTCGACCTTATCTACGGGGCCAGCACCTCTGAATGCCACAATGGACGGCGTGTCCTTCTTCAAGGCAGGGTAACCAGCCGGAGGCGAATGTTGCGGTAGGCCACCGGACCATGATCGCCCTGGAGCATGAGCGGTCCAAGCGGCTTTTCATCGGTAAAATGCGACGCTCTGGTCGGGCCGGTAACTTCCACATTCTCGTGGATGAGGACGCCGTTGTGGATGACTTTCACGAATCGAGCATTTTCGATCTTTTTGCCCGACGAATCAAACCGGGGAGCGCGGAAGACAACGTCAAAAGTTTGCCACTCTCCTGGCTTTTTGGCGGCGTTGACCCGGGGGGCGTGTCCTTCATAACCGCCCTGAGGGCCCCAGCGCTGGTAGATCCCGCCGCAGTCGCTGTACGTAGGGTTTTTCACACCCCAACTGTCAAATATCTGGATTTCATATCGCCCTTGAAAATACACGCCTGAATTGGATCCCTTCGGGACCATGAATTCAATGTGGGCGATGACGTCGCCGTGCTCAATGACCGTGAAGAGGTCCACCGTTTTTCCCGAAGGACCGTTGTAGAGGACTCCCTGACCGGGTTTCACCGCCAGTCGTTGGGGTTGCTGGGGGTCCATCATGGCCTCGCCCACAATGGCCCATTCTCCATGCGGCTCACGCCAGGCCGAAAGGTCCTCCATGCTGATGACGACTGTTTTCTCACCGGCCGCCGGCGCCGGTTGCGCTTCTTCCGATCGGCCGCCAGACGCAGGCAGCAGGACAGCCAGCAAGGATCCGAATACCAAAACCATTTTCCGCGAGATAAACAAGCCGCGCTGTTTCGTCATGACGCATCTCCCGTTTAGTTTGTGCACCGTTGCCACAGCTGAACGCCTATTTAAAAGCGCCGATTGCGGGACGTCAACAAGGCGTCGGTGTGACCCGCCCTCACTTTTGCAGAAACGACATGCGATGAGCGTGGAGCGTTGGTAGGGACAATCCACGACTTGCCCCTACCGGTGCCGTGGGCCGGGTGGCACTGGACCCTTCAGTCCGTGACATGATTCGGGTGCAACCGGAATGCTCCCTCGGCGTGGAATGCGCAAGCAACCGAGGCGCGAAGTTGGTGTTGCAAAAATGCAACCGGGACGCTGGGTCGGCGTGGAACTCATGTCTATTGAAGGGACGCCCTGGCCATTGATTTTCTCATCCCCATCGCTGTCGGCGTGGGACCTGTGTCTATTGAAAGGTCGCTTTCCACGGCGTCCGTCGAACACGGAGGCTCATGCTTGTCGTGCCGGCTACTGCAAAACGGAGTATCCCACGTTGAGAGGTGGACCTGACAAGCAGCTCCCTCCGAGCTGACGCGAACCCGTGTGGACGTCCCCGTTCCCATCGCCAGCGGAAAAATGGGGATGGGTCAGGTGCCCCACGGTTGCCTTGCACGGTAACGATTTGCAAAAATACATGGTTTCGGTTGTCAGAAACCAAGCCGGAATAGTTTTTTCGAGAGCGTGATTAATTCAGCATTCTGAATGCAAAAACTTTCTGAATCCCTGGAGTCAAGCGTGACGCCCCTCACGTGTACACCTCTCGCTGATTGGCATAGAGAGCATGGTGCCCGTATGACGAGTTTTGCCGGATGGAACATGCCTTTGCACTTCTCATCCGGTATCCTTCAGGAACACCTCGGTGTTCGAAAGTTTGGTGGTCTTTTTGACATCAGCCACATGGGCCGCTTTCGAATAACCGGGCCAGACGCTCTGACATTCCTGCGTCGTGTACTGACAAATGACGCGGCACGGCTCGAACTGTGGCAAGCTCAGTACACCATTCTGGCCCAAGAAGACGGATCTGCCCTGGACGATGCGTACCTTTTCCGATTTCCGGATGGCTATTGCCTGGTTGTGAACGCCGCCAACACCGAACAGGATTGGCACCATTTGAAGGAGCACACTAAAGGCTTATCCGTAGCACTGGAAGATATGACAGGCACAACGGGAATGCTGGCGGTTCAGGGACCTCGAACGGAAGAACTCCTGCAAAAGCTGCTTACGGAGGGTCAACTGCTACCCCCTGCCCGAAACAGTGTCTCGGAAGCCCGGCTGCTGGATATTGATCTCCGCATTTCCCGAACAGGATACACGGGGGAACCGGTGGGTTTTGAACTGTTTTTACCGGCCGAGCATACGCTGCGCGTGTGGGAAGGACTGGTGGAAGCAGGAGAGTCGCTGGGAATCCGACCTGTAGGATTGGGGGCGAGGGACACGCTCCGCCTGGAAGCCGGTTTGACACTTTTCGGGCACGAGCTGGGCCTGGCTCCCGATGGCACCCCTATACCCGTCTTCGCTGCGCCTTCTGCCAGCGTGGCCGTCAATCTTGCGCCGGATCGTGGTGACTTCATCGGACGACGCGCCCTGGAGGCCCAGTCGGCCGCCTATCGGAGTTATCGCCAGGGGACGACACACCCTCACGAGAGTTTGCCGCGGTTGATTCGGCCTCTCGCGATTCTCGGCCCCGGAGTTGCCCGACAGGGTGACGAGGTGTACTGGCACGGCCAGAAAGTGGGTTGGGTGACCAGCGGCACAGTGGTACCGTACTGGGTGTTTACAGGCGAAGAGGCCAATGCGGTTCCCACGGAGAAGACGGCACGGCGGGCGATCGCCCTGGCATATCTCAACGCGGAAGTCCCGCAAGAGGCTTTTGTGGAGGTAAATGTCCGCGGTCGCACACTTCCCGCCCGTGTTGTACGGCGGCATGGCCGAAGCGATCTTCCTCCGTACTTTCGACCTATTATTGTGCAGTGAGGCTCTAAATACCGTTCGTACTGGCGAGGTAACAAATCACCATGTCAGATAAAGTCAGAACACTGCTCGAAAAAACTCTGGAAAATCACACCTGGCGACAGCAACAGTGCATCAACCTCATTCCCTCAGAAATGACGCCCTCCCCGCTGGTCCGCCTCATTCAGGTCACGGACCCCGTCGGGCGATATGCCGAGCATAATTTCCTTCAGCAGCTCAATCGTGAAGTGTATTACTACCAGGGAACCAAGTTTATTGAATGGGTTGAGCAGCAACTCATTCAGGAATTGGGGCAGTATCTTGGCACAGACCTTGTGGAGCCACGATTGATCAGCGGTCAAACGGCCAACATGGCCGTCTTCAGCGCCCTCGTGGCGTTCCGAAATCAAGATAAGAAGCAGGGAGAGCTGGAGCGGATTCACGGGGTCCTCAATCATCATCTCAATTTGGGTGGTCATCTGAGTGCCCAGGCGATGGGTCCCCTTCGCGACTATGTGGCACGGGATCCCGCCACCGGCCGATTCATGATCAAACATTTCCCGGTGCGGCAGGATAATCCTTATCAGGTGGATATCGAGGCAACTGCTTCTCTCCTAGAAACTTTTGCCCCCGAACTCGTCATCTTCGGGAAGAGCATGTTTATCTGCCGTGAGCCGGTGAAGCAAGTATGTCAAATCCTTTCCCAGCTCAAGCAACGCCCCCTGGTGATGTATGATGCCGCCCACGTCCTGGGTATTCTGGGGCCCGCCTTCCAAGACCCTTTCGCCGAAGGGGCGAATATTGTGACCGGCTCCACACACAAGACCTTCTTCGGAACCCAGCGGGGAATCATCGCGGCACGATTTGATTCAGACTCGCCGCACGCAGCGCTCTGGGATCACATCCGGCGGCGAGCGTTTCCTGGTTTTCTCAGCAACCATCATCTGGGCACCCTCCTCGGTCTGCTTCTGGCGGCCATGGAGATGAACACCTACCGAGAAAGCTATCAAACTCAGGTGCTCAAAAACGCCAAGGCGTTCGCCAGGGCTCTCCACCACTGTGGGATTCAGGTTGAGGGTGATCCCGCCGTGGATTACACGGAAACCCACCAGGTTTTGGTTCGCGTGGGTTCCCACCAGGGAATCGAAGCGGCAGAGCGGCTGGAGGACTCCAACATTATCGTCAATTATCAGGCCCTGCCCGGCGACGAAAACTTCGCTGCCAGTTCAGGAATTCGGATGGGCGTGGCGGAAATGACACGCTTTGGCATGCGCGAGCAGGATTTTCAGGAACTGGCTGAGCTCATCGCTGATGTGTTACTCCGCGGACGGCGCGTCGCCGATACAGTGGTCAAATTCCGCAGTCGGTTCCTTCAGATGCAATACTGCTTTGCCCCCAAAAATTGGCCGGAGCTTACTGAGAGACTCCTGGCGACATTCTAACACCAGAACGCCTTATTGCGTTGCTCCCCAACGGTTGAACCAGGCACGTTTTTCAAATGGGAGTTTTTCCCTCTGTTGTCCGGGCTCCGCTGGTATACCGATGGGCAAAAGGACCCGCACCTGGAGCTCGGCGGGAACGCCCAACATTTCCCCGATTCGTTCGGCAATCCGGTTGTAGCGGAGGGCTCCGTCAATCCACACCGTTGCGTACCCAAGCGCTGTGATGGCCAGAAGCATGTTTTCCACGGCCGCAGCACAGTCCTCGATATGAAAGGAAACATTCCCCATCACGGGACGGGGATCCGTAACACACACGATCATGGCTTTGGCCGTGATGCAAACAGGTTTGTTTTCGAAGAGTGAAGCAATCCGCTGAATGAGCTGCGGATCGTCCACAATCACAAAACTCGTGGTCTGCGCGTTCTTCCCCGAGGGTGCACGGATACCCGCCTCCACGATTTTCCGCAGGTGTTCTCGGGGGACCGGAACATCCTTGAAAGGTCCGCGATAACTGTAGCGCTTCTCGATGGCTTCAAAGACATCCATAAATCCCTCCCGTCCAAGTCACCCCTCGCAGATGGGGTACCCGTCCCTATTGCCGATGATTGATCAGGATCCCTTTAATGTTACCGAACGGAGAGCCTTTCTTTCATCCAAACGATAACAATTGCGGTGTGTTGTTCACTCATCATGATCATGATCTCGCGTTCGGCAACGTCCAGCAAGCACGTTTCGCAGGCAACAAATCTAACAGTTACACCCGACAATGAGGACGTGGCTTTATGATCCAAGGTTACCATTCCCCGGAGCCCAGAAAATCGCGGAGAAGCACTCGCTACCGCATTCGGCGACGAACACCCCCTGGCGCGGCGCCCGGTACAATCATCCCGGAACCAACATCCCAGCCTCCCAGGATAACACTAACCCACGTCCTTCCCGAAAGCCTTGAAGAACAAGAAATCCAACAACCTGCGATGATTCGGAGCTGGCTGAGTCGGCCTGGCTGGATCTGGTGTGATATCGACGGGCCCGGAGATAGCCAATTTATTTCCGAGGTCGCCCAGGTGTTCAACCTCCATCCGCTGGCTCTGGAAGACGTCGTGAATACCCACCAGAGGGCCAAGGTGGAAGAGTACAACGGAACTTTATTCATCACCATGCGTCTGCCTCACATTGCGGAAAATGGCATCATCGAGAGCGAGCAGATCAGTATATTCCTCGGCCCAAATTTCCTGGTCAGTTTTCAACCTCGACCGGGTGACGCGTTCACCTGCATCCGAAAACGCTTTCACAACCCAGAAAGCCCACTCCGCCAGCTCGGGCCTTCCTACCTGGCATACTCACTGATCGACCTGATCATCGACCACTATTTTCCCGTGCTCGACTTTCTCGGCGAAAAGCTGGAGTCATTGGAGGAAAAAGTAACGAGTGCCGACGCCAGAAAAGTTCTCAGGGAAATTCACGATCTCCGGCGGGAACTTCTTTATCTGCGCCGTATTCTGTGGCCTCATAGAGATGCGGTTCAATCCCTGCTTCGCGACTATCTCACTCTTCTTCCCGAGGTAGTGAGAGTTCATCTCCGGGATTGCTGGGATCATGTGGTTTTGCTTCTCGATCTGACAGAAACATACCGGGAACTGTGCGCCGATCTTCGCGACTACTGCCTCTCAGCCATCAGCAACCGCATGAATGAAGTCATGAAATGGCTGACGCTCATCGCCACGATCTTTATTCCCCTGAGCTTTATCGCAGGTGTTTATGGAATGAACTTCGATCCCGACGCTTCTCCGTGGAATATGCCGGAACTGAGGTGGTACTACGGATATCCATTTTCATTGCTCCTTATGCTGGCAGTGGCCACTTTGATGATTTGGGTTTTCTATCGCCGCGGCTGGATCGGTCAGGACTGGCCAATTTCAGATTCGGTTCTTCACCGATCTCCCGCCACACGGGGTGAGAACCAAGCTTCTCGGAGAGACATGCCTTCGCCAGGGTAGCCATGAACAACGGAGATAAACGACCTTCCGGTAATGGGGAGCGTTCCGTGGCGGTCGCTTCCTGGCCTGTGCTGCCCGGTCGAAAAGCACCGCGTTGACGGACCAGGTGTTCATTTCATAAATTTTCGATGGAGTCAGACTTCGGAAAACCAAGCCACAGTTTTACGATGGAGAAGAGACGATTGAATCGTTCAGTAGTCGTTTCCATCGCCGTCCTTGGAGTGAGCGTTTTCGCGTCGTTTGCGAACTGTGCCAGCGGTCAAACTCCTCCGACCTCTGTATCACGGCCTTTCTTCGCGTCGGGAGAGGCGTTCTGGCAGCGGCTGGAGCAAACCACGAGCATCTACTGGACGGATGTACCCCTCCGCGAAGGGCTTCTTCGTCTCGCCGAAACTCATGGGGTAGCCATTGTTCTTGACCGACGGTGTGATCCTGGAGAGCCAGTGACACTCACCGTCCGCCAGCAATCCCTCCGCGATGTACTATCGGCGATCGCCCACCAGCGAAGTTGTGAGTTGGGATTCTTGGTGCCCGTTGTGTACATAGGCCCGGCGGAAGCAGCCAACTGGCTGGAAATTATTGCCGCGCAGCGGCGAAAGGAACTCCAGGCCCTGGGGCGAGTGGGTACGGCCGCCTTGCGGCCATCGCCTGTTTCCTGGCCCCGCCTGAGCACGCCCCGAAACCTGGTCCTCCAGTGGGCAAAGGAGGCAGGCTGGCAACTCGCCAACGCTGAAGAGATCCCGCACGATTTATGGCCGGAAGCAAATCTTCCTGCTCTCACCATTGCCGACCGCATCACGCTGGTCCTTTTTCAGTTCGACCTGACCTACCAGGTTAGCGAAACCGGAGTGATGACGGTTGCGCCGTTGGCGCCGCAAAATGGGGAAATAAAACGTTTTTGGGTCGGAAACAAAACCAGCGTTTTGGCTCAACGATGGGAGCAGCAATTTCCCGGCTGTATCGTCGTGCCGTCGGGGCCGGAAATCGTCGTTCAGGGACCAGCGGAAACACTCAACGAACTGGCCCGACTGGCCTCGGACCTCGCCTCGTCGCAACAGTCGCGTTCGTCCCCAAATTCGACCGCCGCTGCTACAACGGATCCTTTCGCTCAACGCCGTTTTACAGTCAAAGACGGACGCGGCACCCTGGAAGGCGTCATCACGCAACTATCGCGGCAACTGGGAATAGAGGTCCAGTTCGATACCGAGGCGGCCAGGCGGGAGGGAATTCGGCTCGATCAACTCATTGAATTCCGAGTCACGAACGCCACGGTTGACGAACTCTGGCGAGCCATCCTGGAACCCCGCGGTCTCACCTTCGTTCGAATGGGCCGAACGATTCGAATTTTCCCCGCCTCGCACACCAGCGCACCTTGAGAGGCTGCCTTTTGTGTCTCCGGGGTATCTTCACTCGCGGGCTTTACTGGGAACGCCGCCAGCCGTGCACCTCGACGAGTGGAGGATTGGCCTCATCTTCGACCAGTGGAATGGGCTTTTCGTAGAGGGCCTGCCTGACAACAGGCTTCTCCTGGGAAAGTGGCAGACTCGTGCCGGACGCACTCGGTCCTGATTGACCCTCTTCGGTGGGCTTCATTCTGGTCTCCGAGCCCGATTCTTGTTTGAACGTGGGAGTGGGCTGAGAACTGGAACTCGTCGGGGGCAGCGTGGGAACCACCGTGGCCGGAGATGACGACCAACTGCCCGCGGTACTCGAAGCACAGCTCGAACAGCCTGTACTTGTCGTCACGTCATAACTTCCGACGGTCACGATGCCACTTTCCATTGGAGTGCACACCGCTGACGTGGTAGCGGCGGGAATGTACTCGTAAGTGGCAAAATAGGCTGTGGACCAAGTCGGTGTGGAAGATGCCAAAGGCCAGTAGCCCGCTCTCCGGGCCCTCCAGTTAGCGAACGGACGCCAGGGGAAAAGGCGGCGTCGCGGCTCGTAGACAATTTGAACCGGCCGATAGGTGACGACGGGAACCACTGCGGGAGTCGTCACTGGGGAGGCCACCGCATAGGGTGTGGCGACTGGTAGGTAGCTGGTGGTGCTCACCGCGGGAGCTGTCACGGCGGGGGCCACACGATAGACTGTCGAAGCACCCGGAGTCACCGGCAGATAGGTCACACGATAACTCGTCATGGTGACCGGGGCAGAGGACACGACCGGCATGTACGTTGTCACGGGTGTGTACGCTACTCCGACGGGATATCCCCCGTAACCGGCCGTGTAAGTGGTCGGGCGATTAAACAACCGTCCCAGCAGGCATTGGGCATCCGCAACGGAACCAATGGCCAGCCACATCCCCATCATCACGGCCGAGTACACAGCAAGTTTCGTTTTCATGGTTGTTATCCTTCGGGTTCTGATCCCCTCGATTTTGGGTCGTCAAATACCCCGTCCACGCAGCCGCCAGTCGGCAGCACTGGTCTATTCCTTTAGTAATTTTGACTCAAAATAAGCGCCGCCGAGAGATGACCCGCGCTCTGTCCAAAAGAAATGCGCCTTTTGAACGTACCACCTATGCGGTTTGTAGCGCTTAGGTAAACAAGGAGGGCAATTTTTCACAAACCGCGTCCGTTTGCATCGCTTCCTCCCCTGCGAGTTGGCCACTCAGTGGCAAACCTTCAAGGTCCTCGATGTCCAGAGTTGATCGCGAAAAATTTGCCAAATCCTTGACTCCACGGACTGGTCTTCGCACAATGGTTACCGACGCCTCGGTTAGTCGTTGCCAGAAAAGGACTCGTCCCTCCCGACTGATCAGGTTAAGTGTGGGGGTAAGGCTATGCGAAACACGCTCATGAAGTTGGACGGGCCGGTGGGCAGAAATGGCACCTCAAGCTCTTTTGCAAAACGATGGTGGCCCACTATCGGAATTCTCATCGCACTGTTTGGTGGCCTCGCTACCATCGGGCTATCTTCAGGTTGCCAAAGATCCCAACCGCAGGTCAAAGTTGAAGAGCTGGAGTCGCTTCCCTCGGAACCTCAGCCAATCGCCACACCACCGCGGGAACCCATGACGATCGTCTCGATTGAGGGCGTGACGCTCCGGCCTGGCGAAAGTGTCTCGCGCAAAGTCCAGGTCGATCGCAAGGGTCGAACAGGCACGATCAAACTGGAGGTTACCAACCTTCCCCAGGGCATCAAAGCAAAAATCGGAGACATTCCGGAGGACCAATCCGAAGCGGAACTGATCCTCACGGCAGATCCCTCACTAGGAGAAAACGAGATCACCGCGGTGGTTGAAGTGCGCGCCACGCTCGGTGGCGACAGGGCCTCCCAAAACGTGGCCGTCCATGTCCCCAAGATCCCCCTTCCCGACCTGAAGACACCGGACCAACTGTATTTGAACCCCGGCGGAGAGGCTTCTCTTAGCGTTGATTTAGATCGGAAGGGTTATACCGGTCCAGTTACCTTGCGCGTGGAGCAGCTCCCTGAAGGCGTGGCGAGCGAACCGGTCAACGTGGCCGAGGGCGCTCAACAGGCCACTCTGCACTTCAAAGCGGGACCGCAGGTGAAAGAGGGCGATTTCTCCGCCCAGGTGGTCCTCGCAGCGGGAGGAAGGACGGCATCCCGCCCGGTCAAATTGGTGATCCGCAAAAACCTTTTCACGGTTGAGTGCTTCCGTGTCGTGACCCTAAAGCCCGGAGAAAGTCGTGACGTCGATATACCAATACGGCGCAATGGGTACGCGGGCCCGATCACGTTGACGTTCGAAAACCTGCCCGAAGGTGTAACTCTCACTGCGTCTGAAGTCCCGGCCGGCGCTACTTCCGTGAAGTTTCATTTTTCCGTCAATCCCCAAGCCCACGAGCGCGTACGGTCGGTTTGGGTCCAGGCGACGGGGAGTGGAGCCAGCTTCCGCGATGCCATCGTCGTTCGGGTTGCCAAGGAATTGGATAAAGGCTTTCTGCCCGTGGAAATCGGCTACGATCCCGAGATCGCGCCGCTTTTCCGCAGGGGATCGTTCGGCGGCAGGCTCACGGCCAAGAGCAAGGCCGCTTTGTGTGATGCGTACGGTGGTACACCGGAGTCTGAGCAGGCTGTGCTCCGCGGCTTGCGTTGGCTGGCAGCACACCAAGAGGCAGATGGTCGATGGTCCCTCAAGGACTATGGCCGAACCAACCCGAACTGTGATTGCCATCTCGATGCTGAAAAAGAGAGAGAAATCGTCGATAGTGACACTGGTGCCACCGGGCTTGCACTCCTGCCGTTTTTGGGGGCTGGTGTGACGCACGAGGGCTCCCCCGACCAGCCGCCTGAACTGGCCCGTTACCGAAACGGTGTCCGCCGAGGCTTGTTCTATCTCCTCCGTGTGCAAACGGTCGATGCGAAGTCTGACAAGGATGGCTATCTGGGCGGAAATACGTACGCCCATGCCATCGCCACAATGGCTCTTTGTGAGGCCTACGGCCTGACAGGCGATGAACGTATTCAGATTGCCGCCCAGCGAGCAATCAAGTATCTCATGAATGCCCAGCATAAAGAGGGAGGCTGGCGATACGGCTTTCGGGAAGCAGGCGACATGTCCGTCGTGGGTTGGGTATTCCTGGCCATCCGGAGTGGACAACTCGCCGGGCTGAAAATCGACAGCCTGCCTTTATCGCGGGCATCGCGCTTCCTCGACTCCTGCGCCGTGGGGCCTGAGCCGTACAAGCTCTCCGAGTATTGCTACCAACCCGGCCAGGCCCCCAAGATGTCCCTCACAGCCTGCGGCCTTCTTACGCGGCAGTATCTCGGCTGGCCTAAGGACAATCCACACCTGCTGGCCGGTTGTCGCAAGTTAATGACCCAATTACCCCCAAAAGAGGCTCAGTCGGCCGGACAGCTCTACTATTACTACTATGCGACTCAGGTACTTCACCATATGGAAGGTGAGGATTGGGACCTGTGGAATCACCGAATGCGGGAGCATCTTATCCATACCCAGGAAACCTCCGGTCATCGCGAAGGAAGTTGGAGTCCGGAAGGAACGGATTGGGGTAATCGAGGGGGACGAATTTATGCAACTTCACTCGCGTTGATGATACTGGAAGAGTATTATCGGCATCTTCCGCTCTATCGGCCGGTGCCTAGAGCCGCGGTATCGACCACTTCCGGGGTTTCCGCTGGCTCTCATTATTAATAAACTTACTTGCACCAACGCGCTTGAATATACGTTCACTTGGCCGCAAATTGCTATCGAGACATGCCATTTTTGCCCACATCATTTAGTCCCTACCAGTGGGCCAAAAAAATTCAGAAAAAGGTGTCATATGAAACCATTGAGATGGTGCGCCGCTGTTACCTGTACCACTTTGACTCTCGTCATTTGGACCGATCAGGCTGCGGTGGGCAGTGAACCTCTTGATGATCCCTATTATCGCTATATTGCAACAGCTCCCGAGTTTCAGCCCGTCAAACACGACCGGCAGACCCTCACCGCCCGGTGGGACACGTGGCTGTATATGCCGTGGCGGTACCAGTGGACGATCGGGACAGGTGACGAAGGAGGTCAGTTCTGTCGTGACTTCGGGATTAACGGCGGCTTCACAGACCACGGTGATGGCCCGTTCGCGTGGCTTGAAAAGTGGAACCTGCGTTTTTACAACGATCACACCGCCGGTAAGGGTTACCTGTACCTGCGTGATGCCAACCAGCGATCCCGTTTTCAGGCCTTTCAACGTGATCCCCGGGCCATCCGTCAGGACCGGGAGGGGCTGAAACCCCTCGACGAGGCTCTCCTGGCGAAGCTCTCCGCTCTTGTGCGGGAGCGCGTCACGCGGCTTCGGCAGAGTCCCATGCGAGTGGCCTACGCTCTGGACGATGAAATCTCGTGGGGAATTTTCGTCGTGCCCCTCCCCTGGCGCGTGCTCGCCGACGATCAGGACTATCAGCGGTGGCTCGACCATTACTATGGAGGGAAAGGCCCCCAAGCGCAATTTGTCACACCCGATGCAATACTGCCTCAGTTAAAAGGACAGCTCAAAGACATTGATCTATCGCCTCTTTTGGATCGCATCACATTTAACGATTCCGTCTGGGCAAATTTTCTGGGACGGCTGGTCGAAGTCGCCAATGAAACTGATCCAGAGACACCGTGTGGCTTCGTGGGCGGCCAGTCTCCGAATATGTGGGGCGGCTACGATTATGCGAAATTGATGAAGAAAATCCAATTTATCGAAGCCTACGATCTGGGTTCCTCCCAGGCCATCATTCGCTCACTCAATCCGGAGAACTGCATTCCCCAGGTCACGACACATTTCCACTCTGATGAGCGAGGAACGGCCAACGATGTGTGGCAGAGTTGGTATTACTTTGCGCACGGAAATCGCGGAATGATTGGCTGGGTGGAAGGCTGGTTCGACGGGACAAAGCCCCGCCCCTGGCTTTACGAATATCGTTCTACACTGAAAGAACTGGGCCAAGTTCAGGGACCTAAACTCGTGGGTGCTCGGTGGATCCATGACGGAATTGCCATTTATTACTCTCATCCATCGATCCAGGTTTCATGGTGCCTGGATAGCGAGGCTCACGGCCGCACATGGGTGAATCGGGGCAATGATCACCGATTGGGGACATCGCACCTGGTTCGCAAGGCCTGGGAATACATCCTCACGGATAGTGGCCTGCAATACTCGTTTATATCCTATGATACGGTGGTTCTTCACGGCATTCCTGAGGAATATCGGGTGCTCATACTTCCCGCCTGTTATGCCCTCTCCGATGCCGAGGCGCAGCGAATTCGCGAATTCTGTCTGCGAGGTGGAACGGTCATCGCCGACTTTTGCTGTGGCTTGTTCGATCAACATGGAAAAGCAAGAACGCGAGGAGCGCTTGACGACCTCTTCGGCGTTAGGCATGACGGAACGGAGCGAGCACAAGATTTCTTCGGGGAGAGACTTTGGGTGGAAACCGACCAGGATGCGGCCTACAACTACAAATCCTACCGGGAACTTTTTGCCACTATTCCCTGCCAGCTCCACAAGGGTTTTGCTGTCGCGGAAAAACGGCTCCCCGTTTTGACGGTCAGAAAGGTAGGCAAAGGCACCGCGGTTTACTTGAATCTCTCCCCCCAGCGATACCTCCAGTACCGGGAGGAAGGCACCGCCGATGACAGGTCTCGCCTGCCTTTCGTAACACCCATTTTCGAAGCGGGTATACGCCCCTGGATCCAGGTGACCAATGAGGGCCGTCGGCCTGCCAACGTCGAAACCTGCTACTGGAAGAATCGTGGTCGGATCTTTGTCTTCGTGGTTCAGAACGCTCCGGTCACCGGCTCCATGTTTGGTGAAACCGGTGCGACATCGCTCAAGACGCGGACGATTCCCATTGTTGTGCGGCTGAACCGGACCGTCCGCGACGTGCAGGATGAACGAAGCGGCGCAAATCTCGGCGACGGAGACCGCTTCGAATTCCAGTTCCCCATGGCCGAGGCAGTTTTCTTCAGCTTTCGCGATGATACTCAATAACGCCGATACGGGGCAACAAACAGGGGAGGTGTTTCTCTCGCAGCAGACCGCAGGTTGCTAACTTACTCACCGATAATCGTAGTCATGTTTACTCACCAATAATCTTAATCAACACGCGTTTCGGCCGGCGTCCATCAAATTCCCCGTAAAAGATTTGTTCCCAGGGGCCGAAATCAAGTTTTCCATTGGTAATAGCCACCACAACTTCCCTACCCATGATCTGCCGCTTATGATGGGCGTCGCCGTTATCCTCCCCTGTCCGATTATGATGATACGTCTGCGGTGACGGATCGTAGGGGGCCAGTTTTTCCAGCCAGCGCTTGTAATCCTCGTGGAGCCCGGGCTCATCGTCATTAATAAACACGCTGGCCGTGATGTGCATGGCATTGACCAGACACAGCCCTTCCCGCACGCCACTCTTCTTGACGGCTTCCTCCACCTGCCGGGTGATATTCACAAAATCCATTCGCTTTGGAATATTGAAGGTGAGATATTCTGTATAGCTTTTCATGCCGCGTCCTCCGTCAAACAATAAATCAATTCTTGTCATCTCTGTAGAAGACACCCGTGCCTTCTACAATTCGCCCATGTGCCAATTTCCGGCAGGCGCTGGCCCATGGCAGATCAGCTCCCGGCAGCGAAATTCGCCGCCGTTTTCCGGCTGCTGCCCGCCATTGCGCCATGGTCACTTCTGTCTTGCGGATTATTATTCCGGAAGTGGCTGGTCCTTGGTTTCCGGCGCGAACGGAAGCACGAGAATTCCGAGAAGGAAGAACAGGCACATCGTGGCCCCCGCCACCCGTATCGGTTCCGCAAAGTTGGCGAACACGACGCCGCTCAAATAGCCCTGCAGAAATGGTCCAAACGCGGACACATATCGGCCAATGTTGTAGCACATCGATGTACCGGTACTCCGGAGCCTTGTAGGAAATAGTTCGGGGAAGTAAATCGCATAGCCTCCAAATACCGAAAGCTGCGCGAAACCCATTAAAGGTGCCATCCACAACACGTCGGTCCAGCGACGCATGGTCAGAAACACAAACGCTGTCACAACCATGGCAAACAGGAAGAAGAGGGCAAACGTCCATTTTCTACCCAATTTGTCCGTTACCATACTGAAGGCATAGATGCCAAAAAACGCACCGATATTGAATAAGAGAAGCTGGATACTTCCCCAGCGCTGTACATAGCCGCCGATGTTTTTAGTTCGCTCCTGAATTCGCGCGATATGGTCGGCCAGTGAAGCGTCAGAAACATCAGCCTCCATCACGAAAAGGCGCCGGCGTTCCCGATCTTCCGCCGTCTGAGGTTGCCGTTTTCGGTCGAGCTTCGCCAGCACCGAACCATCGTCAGTCCACGGCTGATCGAGCAAGCGCAAAGCGTTTTCGACGGTCACCGGCTCCCCTCGAGCAGCGAGCGTCAAGGCGGCAGCCAGCAGGTACTGAGCATCGCGATCCTCCGGAGACTTGCCGATCAAATCGCGAGGCGAGATCCCTGCTTCGCTCACCTTCTGGGGTGCTTCCGGCGTCTTGAATACGAGGGCCACAAAGACTTGATCCTGCTCCGGTGCTCCCTGCTTTCGATATTCTTGCGTAATGTTGGCCCGAAAGATCGACTGCACCAAATCCACACCGAAGACGCCAATACCCCACAGGCCGATAACACCGGCCGCCGCGAGGATAATCCCCACGATCGCACGAACACGCCACCGAGGATCGCCGAACAATTCCACGAGGGAGCCGGCTTTCTGTTTTCCGGCCTTTCCTTCTGCCACGGCCTGTTTCCACCGTTCGGGTTCCTTCAGCCAGAGCATGATAAAAACGATGAGCACGGCCGGGAGAATGCCCACCCCGAACATCCACCGCCACGTTTGGCTGGAGATATATCCCGCCAGCAAAAGTTGTGAAAACAGAATGCCAACCAGTCCGGCGGAAATATTTCCCACCGCCGAGAAAGCCTGAAGGAATCCGAGGGCATGGGGCCGAGCTCTGTCGGGCAGCGTCTCGGCGACAATGGCCGTTCCCAGTCCAAATTGTCCACCGATGCCCAAACCGGCTATAAAGCGATAGATCAAAAAATCCCATAGGCCGAAGCTCAACGCGGAAAGACCTGTGAACAACGAATAGCAGGCGACGGTGAGCACCATCGTCTTGGCGCGGCCGATCTTGTCACCCATGATGCCGAAGACGATCCCGCCAGTTGCCCATCCTACAAGCATCACGGCAGTCGCCAATCCCCCGTAAAAGTTGACGACATCGGGCGTCGCCGTTCCCAGAAGATCACGAATAGCCGGTTGTCTGGCTAGGTTGAAAAGCTGCTGATCGAAAGTGTCAAAGGCCCAGCCGGCCGTGCACACAATGAGAACAAACCAATGGTACCCTGTCAGCAGCCGATACCACTTTTCGCGACTCGGAGTGGCGTTGGCGTCACTCATTCCTCGCTCCTTTTTTCAGCCGATTGCGAATACTCTCTACCGCAAGATTCTCCGGGCCCGCTTGAATCGCCGTCTCAGAGGTTAAGCGGGATTATGAGTGAAAACAATCCGTTTGTCCAGAAGGCCACCCGCTGACCCATCCCTACTTTTCCTTTGGCAATGGGAACGGGGACGTCCACACGGATTCGCGTGAGCTCGGAGGGACCTGCTTGTCAGGTCCATCTTGCGACCTTGGACAATCCAATTGGCGGACCGATCTTTGTCTGCCAAGTTCAATTCTTGTAAAAACATTGGGGGACTCATGAATTGCCCCCACGAGACATCGAGCCGTTGCCGTTCTCTCAGATCCATGCAAAATGGGGTGTGGATCAGCCGTGGTTGAGATTGACTGCGTCGAATTTTTTCTGATAATGAGGCCAAAATCCGGACGGTACTAAACAGCGGGGATGCTCTGGGTGAAAGGAACATGCCATGGCCCGGCCGTTGAGCAAACTTGCCAAAGATTGGTGGGACTACACGACTTTGGACCCGGAATTGCTCCAGGATGCCGCCAAACTCACCGTACGCCAGATAGAAAAACTTGCCCGGCCAGGATTTAAGATCGTTATGTACGACACGTTGGAAGAGTTCTATCTGGCGGAAGCTCTCGAGTACATCAATGCCTGGCGGCAATCCACGGCAGATAACCCCTGTGGGATCTGCGGTCCGATAGGCCCCACGGAACAACTTCCGCTGGTGGCCCGGCTGGTGAATGAGTTGGGACTGGATGTCCGCGAGGGCCACTTCTGGGGAATGGATGAATGGGTGGACGAAACAACAGGCCAGCCGGTGCCGATGGATCATCCCTTGAGCTTTGCTCGGGCGGATATGGAACTGTGTTTTAATCGCATCAACCCGAAACTTCGGATGCCGAAGGATCACATTCGTTTTCCGATTGGGGATTTGGAGGCTTACTCCCGGAGTTTCGACGAGATCCGCTGCGTCGTCATGCAGGGCGGTCAGGGCGACATCAAGCACTGGGCGTTCAATGATCCGCCCAGGCGGCAGGGAAAATGGAAGGACGAGCCACCTCCCCCTGCCGAATACCGCAAACTCAAGACGCGGATCACCGACCTGCACCCGGCGACGATCATGCAGAATGCTCGCACTTCTGGCGGGGGACAGGTGCACCTGGTACCGACCAAGGCGGCAACGGTTGGACCGGTGGAAACGTGGAAGGCTGAAAAAGTTTCTATCTGGCATGCCGGAATGCACGACAATCCGTTTGGGATGCGACTGACGACACTCATGATTTCCAAGGGAATTGCCGATTCAGCGGTACCGATGTCGCTTCTGGCGGAGCATCCCAACGTGCAGTTCAACTTCTATCGCCCGGCCTTGTCCGAGGTGAAAACGGAAATGCATTAGCGAATCGGCGATCCATCCCACCATCCGGGTACATGGTTGGCTGACAGCAACAGACTGAGCAAAATTGTCAGGTGAAATCATCAGGAAGAATATCCGCCCGTTTGAGTTGGTCAGCTCGGGCGGGATCCACCCGTTACCCGATGTTAGGACGCCAAAGCCATATTCGTTTCCGCCTATGGCCGCGATCTTCGGAGAGACTCCTTCCTCGAGACTCATCCCATGGCTCGAGAATCGTCTGCGGCAACCTCTGCCGGGACCTATGATGGGGACCAAGTTCGCACCACGGCCGCCCCTGGGACGCGACTATTCAAGAATCCCGGCAGACGCTCGGCCTGCGGCGGTTCTTATCTTGCTGTACTGGCATCAGTCGCAGTGGTGGCTGCCGCTGACGTTGCGGAGGCGCGATCTGCCCGATCATGGAGGCCAAATCAGTTTGCCGGGCGGTGCTCTGGAACCAGGGGAGACTTCCTGTCAGGCCGCCGTTCGTGAGTTCTGCGAAGAGCTGGGCGTTGAAAACTTTCAGCCCCGCATCCTTGGGCAACTGTCCACGATTTACATCGAACGTAGCGGCTTTCGGGTCGATCCCTGGGTGGCCGTCACTAATTCACGCCCTTCCATGTGCCCCTCTTCCAGCGAAGTCGAGGAGCTTTTGGAGGTGCCCCTTGCGCATCTGCTTGACCCAGCTCATTTTGGGTCTCATCGACGAGAGTATCGCGGTCAGCCCTACGAAGCGCCGCATTTTTCCTTCGGCCCTCATCGAATTTGGGGTGCTACGTGTCTTATCCTGGGAGAATTTGTCACGCTCATCGAAGAGTTTCTCCAAATGGGCGACGAGTAAGAAGCCCGCACCGTTTCGCAAAGGGCGGATTCAGAAACGAGGTGCTTGTGAACGGGTGATTGTGTCACCCTGTGGTCAGCACCTTTTGGAACAATTCGCGGAGGACGTTTTCATCCACTTTGACTGGAGTGAGCGTGCAGGCTTCGGGGGTCGCCTCAAGAGCATGGCGAACCAGCCGATCCAGGTAGTTCCCGGGAGCACTGGGAGGAACGGTCAGTTTATCGGGCAACCCCACATCGCGAAACAGGTTCTCCAATGCATCGAGGAACATAGCCGCCTGTTGTTCAGGAGCCTCCGCCAGAATGTGGCACTGACGTCCCAGCTCAGCGAGGGGGCCCGGACAGGCCTGCTGCAAAAAGCGTAGCGCAACTGGCCCCGCGATGGCTACCGCCAGACCGTGGGGAATGTTGAAAACCGCTCCCAGCGCCTGGGCCAGAGCGTGTCCAATTGTCAGTCCGGTGGTATCGTAGGCTGTTCCGGACATGCAGGCCGCCAGCGCCAGATCTGCCCGGGCATTGATGTCTTGCGGTTCGGCAATTGCCTTCTTGAGACTTCGAAAAACCAGGCACGCGGTGTGTCCAGCCAGCACGGTGGAAAATGGGTTAGCCATCCGGCTTAAGCAGGCCTCGATCGCTTGAAGAAGTGCATCGGCTGCACATGCCGCTGTGACATTGGCCGGTTTGCCCAGAGTCAGTTCAGGATCCACGAGCGCGATCTTGGGGTGGAGGCCTTCTCCCACCAGCCCTGCCTTCAGCGGCGAATCAGGGAAGGAACCCTTTCCACGGAAAGTGAGAACGGAGATCGCTGTCACTTCACTTCCGGTTCCTGCGGTGGTGGGCACAGCAATCATCGGAACCGACTCGGTAATCCGGCGGTGACCCTCGTTCGCGTTGGCGAAATCCCAGGGTTCGCCCTCCATTTTGATCAGTGCGGCAATCGCTTTGGCGACGTCGAGCACACTTCCTCCGCCCAGACCAATGACCACCTCGCAGCGGTTTTTCTTGTAAAGCTCCACGCCTCGGGGGACTAGATCTGCCTCCGGCTCGGGTCCCACTTCAAAGAAGGAAAAAACGTGCATCCGGGCCTGGCGTAAAGACCTCTGAGCCCGCTGGTAGACGTCTTCCATTCCCTTCTGGTCCTTGTACCCCACCAGCAGGGCGTTCCAGCCAAATTCTTGGGCAAATTCTCCCAATTTGCGAATCATCCCGGGTCCAAACCGGACAAGCGTTGGCAAATGGAAGGTCCACGTTTTCAGCATGGGTATACTCCTGTAAAACCATCAGCTCGACACAATGGCCAAATCAGGTTGATGAGGGTCGGCAATTCCGGGGTTAGTCAAAGTAGCAGTCAAGTTTCATAACCCTATGAAGATGGAACGGCCACGTGCCCCCACGCGTAATCCCGCATTGCGAACAGGTTTTCATCGGGAGTTCCACGCGGGACTTCACAACCGGCGCCCACAATATACCGGGAGCCCGCCGCCTGGTGGCACTCGGCGAGCTTTTCCTGTACGAGCTCTGGCGTCCCGTTTCGCAGGACCTTGACCGGGTCGATATTTCCCAGCAAGACCTGGTCGGGACCCATGGCTTCCCGGCCGGCACGCATGGGCACAAGAAAGTCGAGGTCCACGATGTCGCATCCCAGCCGTCCCATTCCTTCCAGAATTTTGTTAGTATTTCCGCAGATATGGAGACGGACTTTGCATCCCATCTCGTGAATGGCGTCTACCATTTTTTTCTCGTATGGCCAGACGAACTCGTTATAAAACCGGGGGCCGATGAGGGAAGCTGCTGCATCGCCAATACCGATAATATCGACTCCCGCCTCAATTTGTGCTCGGGCGAAGGCGAGTTCCATTTCGAGGATAAAGTCGAACAGATCCCGCACAAATACTGGATCGTCGTAGAAGTCGAGCATCAGCGTGTTGATACCGCGTAAATCGGCCGCTTCGGCACAGGGCCCCTCAATCCAGCCCTCAATAAGCAATTCACCACCCACTTTCTTGCGAAATAGTTCGGCCGCCCGAACCCGATCTTCCATTCTTCCACCGCCGTAGGGATCGGGCACCTTGAGGTCCTTGAGCTTCGACTTATCGGCGAGAAGCGCTTTATCTTCCACAAGAGCGGGAGGTTGGTCTTCGAAGTACTGGACGATGGCTCCGCAATCGGCAGCTTCCCGAGCAGGGTCGGAAATGCACGAAACGTAGTCAAAGCCATACTTCTCGGCCGTGCGCAACTGGGCCTCGACAAGAATGCGATAATCCCGCACATACTGACCGTAGGGAACGCCAATCTGGTCCGCGGCAAACATCATCGTGATGGGCATGAGAGGCAAATGATCGACTTCCCGGCCCTCGATCATCGCCATGACGCGTTCATAGCCGTTCATCGACTCCACCTCCATCCGGATGAAAGTCTGCCAAAACTGACCGGCGCCCCAGAGGATCGCTGGCTCGACCTAATGTGCCCTACGGTAATCATTGACCGGCAGTTTATGATAATGCTGCTGCCATGCTTCAGCAACGGGCGTAGAGGCTGACCCATCCCGGGTTGTCGTAAAGATCCGTGAGACATCAAAGGCCGAATTCAGTGTAGGGGCCATTCATGAATTGCCTCTACCATTGCCGTGGTTCGGGTTAAGCCGGGCCCTCCGGTCCGTCACATGATTCGCACCGACCAGGACGCTCGATCGCTGCGGAACCCAAGCCTGTTGGAGGGACGCTTTCTGCGGCGTGCGTCGAACTCCCGTGAGTACTGACTGACTAACCAGCCGACAGCCGAGTCCACGTGCCTTGCATGGTCGCGCTACGCGAAGCTGCCTTTGATGAGGTGCGATCAGACGTCCACCGCTGGAGTGTTGACCATTTCCAATTGGATGATCTGATCGTCGAACGAGGGAGCAACACGGCACCCCGGTGGAACAATCAGAAACTCCTGCTCGTTCCACTGACCATCAACCAATGCCCGAATGAGCCTCAAATCCCCGTCCAGGACTTCAAATTGCCAGCCCCGCTCCTCTGCTTTGCGGCGTGCGATGTTCTCAAAAATGGCGTCACAGCCCGTATGAGTTCGAATATAAGCAATTTTACCGTAGTTTTTGGCAAGATTACCCAATTGCTGCAGGAGATACCGGGCGTTTTCCTCGCCATACTTGGCCACCCATTCCTCGTAGCTGTCCAGTACACCCATTTTGCGAACAATTGAATCGGGGCCATGCTGTGAGAGGTCCTCTCCCCGTTCGATCCATCCAGGCGTTTGGAAATAAACTCCAGGATTTGCGTGAAAATACTCCAGGTAGCGCTGATGACTGCCGAGAAAGAGGGTTATACAGTCGTGGGCGCGGGGGATGACGAGGGGAATATCGCGGGCTGTGAGTCCAATAATCCCATTGTTGCAAAGCCCATACCCCAAGCAAATAGCCTCGTAACGCGACGTGTCCACGCTCTGGACGGCTTCGGCGAGTCTCGCCGACATTCGCTGGGCGCCCACATCGTGAAGCCCCTTGGGCAAAAAGAGCAAGTCCACGGTGTTGGGAGACTGTGCCACGGCCAGGCAAAGTTCGCGGTAAAAGATTTCACAGGCAACAACGATAAGTCGCATGATTCAATTGGTCACATATTGCTCGGAATGTGAAAATAAACAGGAATATATAGGACTACTGAATGGGATATCGGCCTTTAGCAAGCGCTGTGTCAAACATTGCCATGATATTCTCAGGCGGGCAGTTAGCTTGAATATTATGGACCGATGCAAACACATACCCGCCGCCAGGGGCTAAGATGCGGATGTTTTCTTCCACCTCTCGGGCAACGTCCTCGGGCGTTCCGAATGGCAGCGTTCTTTGACAGTCACACGCGGCCCCCCAAAAAGTAAGTTTATCGCCGAATTCTGCCTTGAGGCGCGCGGGATCCATGCCTTTGGCCGTGGTCTGAATTGGGTTGAGGATGTCCACCCCCATTTCAATCAAGATCGGAATAAAGTCATAAATCGCACCGTCATTGTGCATGAACACTTTGTAGTTCGTGTTTTGGTGGATCCAATCGAGCCCCCTTTTATAGTATGGAAAAATGAGATCTTTGAATAATTTTGGAGATAGAAACGGGCGATCCTGCGTTCCGAGATCATCATTAAATTGAATTATCTGAATGTGGTCACCGACCGCCTGATGGAAGCGCCGCAAATTCTCGAGCCAGGCTTCGACAATGCGTTCGTACAATGCTCGGACGTAGTCCGGTTCGCTGACCAAGGTGATCATCCAGGCTGCGAAATCGCCAGTTCCGAGCCCAAAGAAAAGTTCAAAAGGAGGACCCATCGCTGCGATGATGGCGAAATCCGTGTTGCGGTACAATGCTTCCGCCTGGGCTCCAAGTTCGTCGCACTCCTGCTGAGTAAGGAGAGGAATATCCAGCGTTTCTGGATCCACATGGGCAGCGCCCGGATACTTATCAAGTCGATCAAAATAAAAACCATCCTTGGGCATTTTCGCGATAGGGCGCCCCTGCTGATCGTAGAGTGTGAGTGAACCATCGGGTTCCGTGACGGGATTAAACTCGCCCGGCACTTCGACCGGCGTGCCATCAAACAGTTGCCAGGGTTTCCAATTTTCGTTGGCGATTCCAAAGGCCACTCGGCGCCTGTGAAGTCCAATAACATCGGCACCAAAACGTTCCAGGATCGGCCGTTCGATTTCGGCAAGCATCTGGTAGACATCATAGACACGGGTGGGAGTGGTCAAACCCAGACGCTGTTTGAGGCGGTGGTAGGCGGCGGCCGCAATCCCGGTTTGTCGTGTGGCCCCAAAGTCGATGGGCACCCGATCCGGCTCCTGGTGAGACACCGCACAGAGAACGCGTTCGCGTGAAGTCATTGTTCAAGTTGCAATCGGCAGGAAAGTTACTGAGACAACTGATGCAGTAAGTTTTCAGCCGGCGTTTGCCAAAAGATGACAAATCGCTTTGATAAACTCCGGCGTTGTTCCACAGCACCCTCCAATAAAACTCGCCCCTGCTTCGACCAGCTTGGGCACGTACTCCGCGAATTCCTGGGGGGTGATGCGGTACACGGTTCGACCATCCACGATTTCCGGTAGACCCGCATTGGGCTTGATCCAAATGGGGCGGTCCGTCGCGGCTTTCAATCGTCGGCAGATAGTGACATAATTCTCCGGACCCGCGCCACAGTTGGCACCAATGACATCGGCACCGGCGGCCGAGAGTTGTTCGGCGGCCTGTTCAGGCGTGGTTCCCATCATGGTTCGGTCCCGATTTTTTCCCGAGTCGAAAGTCATGCAGACCACGACGGGTAAACCGGTGGTTTTGGCCGCTTCTAGGGCCAGGAGAGCCTCGGCAGGATCGGACATGGTTTCAATGACCAAACCATCCGCTCCGGCCTCGGCCAGTGCCTGGGCTTGAACGAGGAACGCTGACCGCACTTCTTCGGGCGTCTTGGTGCCCATCATGAGCATCACACCCGTCGGTCCGATGGAGGCAAACACGCGTGCTTTGCCCGCTGCTGCCCGTTTTGAGATTTCAACACCTGCCCGATTGATCGTGACCGTTTTGTCGGCCAGGCCGTGGCGCTCCAGTGTGATGGGATTGGCGCCAAAGGTATTCGTGAGGATGATCTGGCTTCCTGCTTCCACATAGGCGCGGGCAACTGCCTCCACGTCGGCTGGATGGGAGAGATTCCATTCGTCGGGGCACGCACCCACCGGTAACCCGCGGGCTTGCAATTGAGTTCCCCATGCTCCATCCAAAATCACGGGGGCTTTTTGCAGCAGTTCCTGAATCACGACGTGTAACATCGAGCATCCTCTGTCTGTCAACAGCTTGCCTTCGGGAAGAACGTTGTCAGTTATAAAACCTCATCAAAAAAACTGTCAAAGTTGCACCTGCACATCGCTTATTCCGCATAGAATCTTCGTACTGCCATGATTGCATCAAAGCCATCGGCCTGGAGCACTGCTTCCAGGCACCGCATGGCGGGATGGTCTTCCGGCAGCAGTTCGTATTTCCGTTTGACCGAGCCGATGATCATATCCAGACCAAGCGGCATGGCCTTGGTGAGAAAGGCCGACTCGAGGGCACTCTTCACCGGAGAACCATCCTTCCGCTTGGACGGAAGCATGACGGTGAAGTTGCTCAAGCCTACCGATATGTGCACACCGGCCAGGTCGGGATCCTCGTGAATGAGCTTCATCGCACCCAACAGCCGTTTCAGATTTCCTTCAGTATCACTGGCAATGGGTACGATACCGGGATCGATAATCAAATCGTCATTTCCAATTCCCGGGCAATACTTTCGCGCGAGATCCACAAGATATTTGGCTGCCTGGTAGGTTTGCTCCGCAGTGCGTGCGGGTTGCGGGCGGCCATCGAGCAAGACTTCGGTTGCCAAGAGAATGGGCTTGAATGGCCGGATTTCATAAAGGCGCCACATTTCCTCGCGGGAGACGGTGATTGAATTGAGGATCGGCTTGGCACCTTTCGCGCGTTCGACCAAATAAGCTTCCAATCCCGCCCGGGCGATTTGAGGATCAGGGGTGTCAATGGAAAGTGGCTTGTCGATGGCTTCCTGAATGCGGCGGACCACTTCAGCCATGAGCTCGGGGCTTCGGGAGCCGATATTGACATCGATATAGGCGGCTCCACCCTCCGCCTGACTTCTCGCGAGCGTCACAATCCCGTCAAGATCTCCAGCGTCGAAAAGTGCCTTCGTCGAAGGCACAGAGTCGTTAATTGATTCCCCAATAATCGTAAGCCCTGGAATGGCCATGGGTCCCTCCTCGGTCAGGGGTTTGTGCTGGACGACAGCGAACAAGTGATGATTTTTTAGCACGTTTCGGGCGTTTTTGCCACCCGGCCAGGTGGGATCTATACGTTTTTAACACGCGTAATCGATAGAATAAATACTTGCGGCGGAAGACAAGAGCGGGAACACGGCTGGTAGGACTTCCTGATGTGTGGCCGATTCACATTGCGTGCAACACCTGAAGAGGTGGCAAGCCATTTTCGCCTGCTGGACCTTCCCGATTTTTCACCTCGCTATAACATCGGGCCGGGGCAAATGGTTGGAATAGTTCGGGCACAGCAGGCCGAGCCTGGCGGGGAGGAGCGAACTCCCGAGATCAGTGCGGCTTCCCCGAAATCAGCCTCGCCTGCCGTCGCCAGCGACGCGGAGCCTGCTGTAAAGCGGGAATGGGCGTGGGTCAAATGGGGCCTGGTGCCGCACTGGGCGGAAGACCCTTCTGTGGGGAACCGATTGATCAATGCTCGGGCGGAAACCGTGGGCACAAAGCCTGCATTTCGGACTGCCGCCCGGTACCGCCGGTGTCTCATTCCGGCGGACGGCTTCTATGAGTGGAAGGCGTCTTCCAGAGGGAAGCAGCCTTATCTCATTCGCCTGCGGGGTGACAGGCTGTTTGCCCTGGCCGGCCTTTGGGATCAGTGGCACAGCCCAACCGGTGAGATCCTGGAGACATGTACCGTCCTCACGGTGGAACCCAATCCGCTGGTGGCGAGATTCCACAACCGGATGCCCCTCATCTTGCCGCCTGAGGCCTATGACTTGTGGCTGAACCCCACGATCATCCAGTTTGACAGGCTGCGGGAATGGATTCGGCCGTACCCTGAGGACGAAATGGAGGCCGTGGCGGTCTCTTCCTACGTGAATTCAACCCGACACGAGGGGCCACGCTGCATTGAGCCTGCCGCCGGGACAGGCACACTCTTTGATGACGATTCATCGTGATTCTGGAGATGGCACGGATGCCTCGGAGTCGGCGGGCGATTGAGATGTCGCACTGACCGATGGTCCCAAAAGTCGGTCCACCATTTGACTCACCTGGCGATCGTATCCCGGAAGCCATCCCGTCCATACCGCGCGAATGAGTCCGTTGCGATCGAGGAGAACAATCGTGGGGATGGGGAGCGGAGGAAGAGTAGCCGCTTCAGACACCTCGGGCTGGGCAAGGAGCAGGAACCGGTACTGGCTCGTTCGTTCCAGATCAACGTAACATGGCGTGGGGAGATGCAGGCCCTGCCAGGTCGTATGTGTCCAAACCAAAAAGTCTTCCGGGAGAGTGCGATCAGGGGGTGGTGGGCAAGCAACCGCCACAAAACGAAAATCTTTTCGCGTTGTCACCGGGAGCATGCCAGCGAGACGGGAAACTGCTTCTTCACTGGTGGGAATCCAGGGGCCCCAAAACACGACCACGGTCACCAGGCCGTGGAGCGTGTCCAAAGTCACCGGGGCGATCACCGGGGAGACCGGCGATTCAACGATACCGCTTGGCTTGGGGAGTTCTTCCAGCGAGTAGACATGGAGAAAGTCTCCTGGCTTTCCAACTGCTGGATGCCTGGTGGGATCCGGCTGGCCCATCGGACGCCAGAAGAATATGGCAAACACGAGAGCGAAGCACACAGCGGCGAGCAGCAGATCACCAAGCAACCGTTTTCTGGCTGACCTGTCGCGGCCGGCGAAAGATTCAGCCGATATTTTTTGCCTCCTGGCAAGTATCCGCCAAAAATTGACCGAATTTCGCGATGGGGTGCTGCTCACACGTGGGCCTCGTTCTCACTGACCGTTTCTGTTTGCTTTTTTATTTGCTGGCATGCTTGACGCCAGTGAAGTCGGCCGATGTTGATCCGATTGTTCACATCGTCTGCGGTGGGCGGAGCACTGGTGGCGGCCTGGGGATAGATGGAAGTTCGGTAACCGGAATAAGCCTCGGTACGGAGGTGTGCCAGCATGTGATGTCCCAGTCGGCGGTCACGCTCCTCCCGAACAGCGGCGATATCGACCGGGCCAACAACGATCTTTTCGCCCGTACCGGGTTCCGCCTGCACGATGATTCGCCCATCGTAGTCCACGATCATGCTGCCACCGGGCCAGCTAAAAGGTGGGTAGTTTCGCAGGGAAGCCCCCTGATTGCAGGCCACGACATAGGCCAAATTCTCAATCGCCCGCACTCGGTTGACGAGCGTCCACCATTCCATCGGCGAGGCGGTGCCCCAGGGGTCCATGTAGGCGGAGACACGCAAAAGCACTTCGGCCCCCTGGAGGGCGAGCTGGCGGATGGCCTCGGGGAAGAGCCAGTCGTAGCAGATGGCGACGCCGAGGCAGCCGATCTCAGTCTGAACCACCGGGAACAACGGTTCCTGATACTCGGGGAGATCGTGGGGGCTGGTGTGAAGCTCCCAAGGAATCCAGGGATGCACCTTGCGGTATTTCAAGAGAATTCCATCAGGACCTACCAGGCACGTCGTGTTAAAGACGTGACCGGGATAGCGGGAATCCTTTTCCAGAAAGCTGCTCGTCTGGATATAAACGCCAAGTTTACGGGCTAAGTCGCAATATCGATCGAGGAATTCGTTAGGGATAGGTACGGCCAGTCGATCGTGGAGTTCCTCCACGGTTTCGAACACGGGCGCCACCTGAGCAAATTCAGGAAATACCACCAGTTTCACCGGGAAAAAAGGCTCGTAGCCCTTGACGGCATACTGGGCCATCTCCAGCATGCGACCGACATTTCGGTGCATACCTGCCATGTCCACGGGGTTTGGCAGATTTGTTTGACAGAGGGCGGCGTAATAGCGTTGTAATGACTCAGACATGGATCTTCCTTTGCCCTTCGGATTACGATTCGGCTTTCCGACGATGTTTCCGCTTTATGACATGTGCACACTGCTGTTTCCGAACCTGGTGAAGTGTCTCAGAAGGAAGCTTAACCCCTTTCCGCGGCGATCTTCCGGGCAACCCCGGTCTCCTGAGGGCACGTTGCGATCAAAGCTACATACTTGTCGGGAGTTACGAGGAGAGTTCAACTCCCGCCCCGTCGCGGTGCTGATCCAGGCCTGGTTCTGAATCCGCGGATGGTTCGAGAAAGATTCTTCTGATGCGACGGCGATCTCCTTCCAAAACCGTGAGGCGGACATTCGCAACAACCAAAGATTCGCCCACCCGGGGCACACGGCCCAGATGGGTCATCATCAGTCCGGCAATCGTGTCGTATTCCTCATCTTCGGGCAAATTGAGATTCAGCCGACGATTAATCTCTTCCACCCGCGCGGAACCGCGCACCTCTGCTCGGCCATCCTCACGAATGACAATTTCCTGGACGGTCTCGTGATCGAGTTCGTCCTCAATCTCTCCCACGATTTCCTCCAGAATATCCTCGAGAGTGATGATGCCTGAGACACCTCCATATTCATCAAGAACCACGGCCAGGTGATTGTGGGTTTTTTGGAATTCCTGCATGAGGGCATGGACGGACTTGGTTTCCGGGACGAAGACCGGCTCGCGCAGCAGTGTGGTCCAGGCCGGCCGCTGTTCGGCCGCGGGCTGTGCAAGATACGGCAAAAGGTCTTTAACGTAGAGGATGCCGATGATGTTATCTCGGGTTTCTTCAAAAACGGGAATGCGCGTGTGTCCTTCGCGGATGATCGTTTGAAGCATCTCTTCCCATGACACATCGCTGGGCAGACACACCATTTCTGTCCGGGGTGTCATGATTTCGGAAACGGTGACGTCTGCCAGTTTGATGACTCCCTCGATCATTTCCCGAGCTTCTTCCTCTATAAGCCCCTCCCTCTCGCCCTCGGTGACCAGGGTGCGGATTTCTTCTTCAAACTGTTCTTCGGATTCCTTAGGGATCGACCGCCCCGCACCGCGGCTGATCGCCACTTCAGTTATCTGGCTGAGCAGCAGGAAGGGAGCCATCAGTTGAGTCAGGAGTTTCCAGAGGGGCCAGCCGTAGAAAACGATGGGAGTCGCCCAGAGCAGCGATATGGCCCTGGGGACAAACACAGTTGCAAAAAGGATGGCGATCGCTACGCCCACCACAGAGGGGACCACAATTTTGATTTGAGGCAGGAGTCCCGCAGACTGGGCGTCATTCCACAGTTTGGTCCAGCGTATGGCGTTGAGAGCGATAACAAGGATTAGGAGCACAATTTCCAGCAGTTCCGCTGCAATGGATGCTTGACGGTAGTTTTGGAGAACCGCCCGCAGTCGCTCAGGTTGTTTTCGCTTGCGGCATAACTCTTCGAGATCGTGTCGCGAATAGTCGGAGAGTGCGCGGGTACCAGTGGACGCCATGCAGGCCAGGACAAGCCCAACCGCCGATACAAACCACCACAATTCTGGCATCTTTTCCGTTTTTGCGGACTCCAAACAAGCCCGAGTTTTTCATCCGTTCCCCGATCCGCTGCGAGTCCCGCGACTCTTTTTCACTCTGCGGGTTCTGCCACGCTTGCTCATGCGGTTCTTCTCGGGGCCAGGATAGGGGATTTTCAATGCTTCGAACACCTCTTTTTCCGCGATCCGCATTTTGTGACGCAGCGCTGGAGTGACGTCATCGTACCCGACCAAATGTAGTGTACCGTGCACAACGTAGAGTAACAACTCGGATGTCACAGGGACATGGAGTTCCTTTGCTCTGGTTACTGCCGTGTCGTAACTCACGACCACTTCCCCTTCGAGATGTTCGGGGCCTGTCTCGAGGACGAAACTGAGGACGTCCGTCGGAGCAGGGTCATTGAGATAACGTCCATGGAGGCTAGCGATGGTGGCATCATCCACGATCGCCACGCTGACCACGCCGGTCTTGATGTTGGCCTGGCGCAAAATCCGCTGGATGGCACGTCGAATGAGCGGCCGGTCCAATTTCAGGTGTTTTATTTGATTCGCGATTTCTATGCGGACCAAAGGTCATCCCTCCAACGGGTAGCTTTATCTAACGCCAGTAACATCATCCCATGGTTTCAACGGGGGCTGTCCACTCGCGCGAGTTCGACCAATTCAAACCTTCCGGTGGGCAGATCGGCGGATGTTTTGGCTGGCCTTCCCGGCGACATCGATTTCGCACGGCAGGAACGCCTCGCGATCGGTTATTCTTTTCCTTCGGCAAGCCTGTTTACCGTCGTTTCCCAGTGGTAGCGGTTTCGGGCGAGGTACTGTTCTACTGTTTGTACGAGACTTCCTGGATCCTCGGCACTCATGAGATGGGCCAGCCGGGCAAGTTCGGTGGGATCTTCCGGAATTCGACTTTTCGCCGTCGGTGCAACAAGCTGGAGTCGGTTTTCCAGGGCCCGGAGAAACCGATAACTTTCGTAAAGTTCGTTGAAGGTTTGCTCGCGCAGCAGGCCTTTTTCATGCAGGGCCCGCATGGCCGCAAATGTCGACGTCTTGCGAATTTCAGGGTATTCCCGACCGTGCCGAAGCTGGAGCATTTGGACGAGGAACTCCACGTCGACGATCCCGCCCCGTCCCCGTTTGATGTCCAGTGGCTTGGCGGTTTCTTCCAGTCGTCGGCGCATGTCGGCGATCTGCAAGGCGAACTCCGGACGCCACGGTTCGCTGTAAATCACGTCCTGAATGAGTGATTCCACGACAGGTCTCATTCTCTCGGAAACGACGGCCGGTCGGGCTTTGCACAGCGCCTGACGTTCCCAGAGCTGCCCCATTCCCTGATAAAAATAATTGGCAAATTCGCGCAGGGAAAAGACCAGCGTGCCGCTCCTTCCGGTGGGGCGAAGGCGGGCATCCACCTGATACAGCCGGCCATACGGCCCCAGGTAAGAGATTCTTCGAATGATCCGTTGTGTCAACTCGCTGAAGAAATGCTGATTGGTGGTTGTATCGCGAGGACGAACGTAACCGGACTCCACAACCGGCACGGTATTGCCGTCTTCCTCATAGAGGAAAACGAGGTCCAGATCACTCTGGTAATTCATTTCGCGGCCGCCGAACTTCCCCATGGCGAGGATCACCATCTCCGCTCGCTGTCCTTGGCGGGGGCCCTCGCCCACAGTGGGCTGGCCGTAGCGAAGCACCAGTTGTTCGTACTCCCGCACGACAATTTCGGTGAGGCACGTTTCAGCGAGATCGCTGATGGCCTGGGTGATCGCCTCCACATCATCCTTGCCCAGCAGGTCGCGGACACCGATTTGCAGAAGATGGTCGTTCTTGAAAGCATGCAGGATCGGATCCAGATCCTCGGCCGCCAGGGAAAGTTCGCGCAACGTCATTTCCATGAACCGCCGGTCCGGCAGCTTATCGAGGACCAGGCTGTCCATAAGGCTGTCGATCATGCCGGGATTGCTGATCAGGAGGCTTGCCAAAAACGGCGTGTACGCGCATAGCTGGACGTACAGCTTGAGGGAGGGCGGATTGAAGCTGAAGAGTTCCCAGAGGACGCCTTTTCCACCCAGAGAGTCACTCACCTGATTCAGCGTGACGAGGGTCGCATCCGGGTCCGGTGTCGCTGCAATGGCAGACAGCAGCATCGGCGCGATTGAGGCAAGAAAATGGCGGCAGCGACGGGTCGATAGGAACGGAATCCGCTCTTCGGCAAGATTCATGAGATTCCGGTATGCCTGGGGAATATCCCGGAACCGGTGTCGCGAGAGGACGTTGTGAATAAACTCCGGGGTTGGTTCGGGATCCAGGATCAACTCAACTTCGGCCGCGGTTTCAGAATCATCGGTGAATGCATCGTGGAGCAAATGGTTCAAGATTTGCCGATTGCGCGTCGTAAAACGTCGATAATCTCTTTCGAATTGGTCCCGTGCTGAACCACTCGCCCCGTCGCCATACCCCATCCGAATGGCCAACTTCTGAACTTCCGTGGGGTCGTTGGGGATGCTGTGCGTTTGCAGGTCGAACATGATCTGCAGGCGGTGCTCTAGCTTGCGGAGAAAACTGTAGCTTTCCTGGAGATGGCTGCTTTCTGCATGCGTGAGACATCCCGCCTGTTCCAGCCCCGCGATGGCCTCCAAGGTGTTTCCCGTACGAACGCTGGGTAAGTCGGCACCGTGGAGTAATTGGAGAAACTGAATGACAAACTCAATATCGCGGATTCCGCCCCAGCCGTTCTTAACGTCCCGCTGGTCCACGCCCTGCTGATGCACCCGCTGCTCGATTTTCCTGCGCAGCGTTTTGATGCCCGCGATGTCAGCGCGGCTGAGGTAGCGCCGGTAGATCCACGGCTCGAGCTCATGCAAAAAGCTATAGCCCAGATCAAGTGATCCGGCGGCAGGCCTGGCCTTGATGAATGCCTGACGCTCCCAGGTTCTGCCCCGGACATCGTAATAATGGAGTGCGGCCGGAACGCTCATCGCAGCCGGGCCGTGCTCACCTTCCGGGCTCAGCCGCCGATCAACCCGGTACACCGCCCCGAGTTCCGTTCGCTGAGTCAGTAATCGAATGATCTCCTGGACCAGGCGGGAAAAATATTCGGCATTGGTGACCGATCGCGGCCCATCGGTTTGCCCTTCACCTTCATAAAGAAAGATCAGGTCGATATCACTGGAGTAGTTCAGCTCAACGCCACCCAGTTTTCCCATCGCCAGAATTACAAATCGGGCCTCTGCACCGCTCGGAAGCCGCGGAAGCCCAAGGGTAGGAGCAAGCCGACGCTGGGCGCTTTCATACGCAGCCTGCAGGATTGCGTCGGCAAGATAAGAAAGCTGGCGAGTCACCGTCGAGACACTCTGCCCGACGACGATATCGCCATAGGCGATGCGGAGCATCTCTCGCCTTTTGAACCGTCGCAACGCCGCAAGGATCTCCATCTCGTGGGGAAGCGCGCGGACCTCGGCGGTCAGTTCATCCACCAGAACCTGTCGGGCAACCGGTTCTCCCTCCGTAAGTCGCAACAGGTCATAGGCTTCTGGATCGGTCACCAAGATATCACTGAGAAACTGACTGGTGCTGAAAATCTGGAGGAGTGGTGGGAGTGCCTCTGGATCTCGCTCGAACAGGGCGGCCAAAGAGAGCGGGTTTCTGGCGGCCGAAAAAAATCGCTCCAAATTATTGAGCGCCATGTCCGGATCAGCCAGGGTGGGTAATCTCTCCCCAAGCTGATGGGCGAGGTGAGCAAGTAAGTCGGGAGGGATTCCCTGCCGAGCGATTCCCAGAAAATTCCTCAGACCACGATCGACATCGCGGACTTTCAATCGCCCAAGCCAGCTCCGAGCGAGTTCTGGCTGTTCCAGGAAAGACCGAACGGTTGCTATCTCCATCGATGGCGGTGGTTTTTTGAATGCTACGCCGATACCGGTGCGCCCAGCCGATCTGCATGCGTGTCTAGTCTGGCCAAACTCAGTTCCCCGAACAAGGTGACCGGGCTAACTTCTTTGATTGTGACTTTTACAAACTGTCCCGCCAAGTCGGCTGAGCCTTCAAAGACGACGATGCGGTCACAAACCGTGCGACCGGTCAACTGAATGGAAGAGGAGTTTTTTTCGGACTGCCGCTCCCCCATCTTGCTCGGTCCTTCCACGAGGACTTCCACCGTTTGACCGATGAACCGCTGGTTCTCCTCCAGACTGATACGGTTTTGGATCGCCAGCAGCTCGTTGTTGCGCCGTCGTTTCACCTCATCGGGGACGTCATCGGGGAATAGTTCGTAGGCTTTGGTGCCGGGTCGCGGACTGTACTTGAAAATGAAACTGTTTTTGAATCGAGCGGCTTCCACGAGTCGCACCGTCTGCTCAAAGTCCTCCTCTGTTTCACCGCAGAATCCCACAATGAAGTCGCTGGTGATGGCTGCCTCCGGAACAATTTCCCGAATGCTGGCCAGCATCTCGTAATATTCTTCTATTGTGTAACCCCGCTTCATCCGCTTCAGAACGGCATTCGAGCCGCTTTGCGCGGGAACGTGCAGGTACGGACAAACCTTCGGCAGATCACGAACGGCTTGCAGCAGTTCTCGGGACATATCCCGCGGATAATTTGTGACGAACCGGATTCGCCGGATTCCCGGCACCTCGTGGACTCTTTCGAGTAAATCTGCCAATCGGATTGTGCGGCCTGGTTCTTGCCACCGATAGCTGTTCACCGTTTGGCCCAGGAGTGTTATCTCCACGCATCCCTGATCGGCAAGCTGGCGGACTTCCTCCAGAATCTCCTGTGGGGAACGGCTCTGCTCCGGGCCTCTTACTTTCGGCACGATGCAGTAGGTGCAGAATTTGTCACAGCCGAACATCACGCGGACATACGCCTGATGTTTCACCGGTCGGACAATCGGCCGGTTCTGCCGATCAGGGTTGAGGAAACTGGCCTGCACCTTCTGGCGAGGTTGGCCCCGGCGATCCAGGCTGACCTCCATGATCGGACCTTTCCCCTGCGCGAGCGATTCGAGAAGTTCCGGCAGGCGGGCGACCTGTCCGGGACCAACAACCAGGTCGACGTGCGGCGCGCGCTTGAGGATGAGTTCCTGGTCCTTCTGGGCCATGCAACCCAACACTCCGATGACTTTACCGGGTTTTTGCTCCTTGAGATGCTTGAGCCTTCCCAGAGCGCTGTAAATTTTGTCCTCTGCGTGCTGCCGTACGCTGCAGGTGTTGAAAAGGATAATATCGGCCTGCTGACGCTGGAAAACTTGCTCGTAGCCCGCCTCCTGAAGCGCAGCCACGACCAGTTCGCTGTCCAACTCGTTCATCTGGCAACCGACGGTTTCAATGTAGAACCGTTTGCGCATCGACTTCACCTGATCTATTGGCGATAAAGATTAACAGGCTGAGCCAATTCAACGTGGACTGCCGAGAGTACTCTTTTTTTGCAACAAGGGTGCGTTGCCGTACATTGGATTGAGCCCGGCTTGCCGCCTCCAATTTCCACCGAATTCCGACCGACGAACGCGGTGTTTTTCACGGGCTGAGCAGCGCTCGTCAGGGACTTGTCCCCCGCCCGGCGGAAGCGGGCCCGTCGGCCTCCCTCGAGTCCATATTTCGACCCGCCCGTTTTTGTGACTGCTGAATCTCTTCCTGAAAACGGCTGATCCACGATGCCCGAAAGCGCAACATCACCTGCAAGAGGAGGTTAATCCCCACAAAAGCGAGGACCAACCAGAGGACAATGTCCCAGGTGGACCATCCATCTGCCATCGTTACATCCTATGGCGCGCTTTCCGGGACCGGCGGTCGAGTTACCATATCGGTGTCATTTTATCTTGCGGAAGGATCGAGTAGACAGAGGTTTTTCCTGATCGGTTTGCTGGTGAGGTAAAACACATTGGTACGGTCGGGGAAGTCTGCTACCACAGGTAGTAGTTTATATACCACGATGGAGTGATCAATATTGCAACACATGTTGCATTTTGCTATAGCAAAAAAATACAGGCGAGTGGCCGTTGCCAGCTCGCCTGCTGGGGATAGAAGCCGGTGTTCCGGCCCGTCGGGTGGGTTCCTCGTCGTTGCGGAGGAGAGCATCGCGTGTTGGGGGGGAGCCCGACGGTCCCGGTCCGCTTCGTTGGCCTCTTCTATCTGCCGGCCCCTGTTGGGGTTGAAAGGGTCCTCTTCTCTGTCCCGGCTCATGCGGCGAGGCCAACTCACGCATGCGCAACCTGTCTTAGTGCAATCGCCGTGCCAAACGATAGGAAAGCCTTTGCGGTTTCCGGTAATTACGGTTCGTTCCGCAGATCCCCGGCAACTTTGGCTGCGCGTGCGCTCCGAGGGGAATGCTGTGCCCTTTGGGCCAGTAACAAAGCGAAAAAATCCATGGGTTAGGAGGGACAGTCTACACGCGGATAAGCGACACCGCGGCCTGAAATAGCCGTTGGTCCAGAAACAGGGCCTCCGCGTTCTCTTGCTCGAATGTAGCCGCCAGATAAGTTATGCCTTTAGCGTAGGCGATCTGGTAGTTGTGGCCGATGATGACTGAGGGAACGGTCACCGATTGAAACGCCCAGGGGGTGTCGGCCACCCGCTTTTTCAGCCCGCCAGCCACGAGATTCGTAAGTTCTCCCACTGTATCCACGACGTGGCTGTTGAGAGTGTCCACTTTTTCCTGGAGGAACCCGGACGTCAGAGCTTTGGCGACCGGTTCGCAGACGTTGAAAATGAGAAATCCCGTCGCCTTCCCATGAACACCTAACACGCCCGTGATCGTGCCGGGCTCGTGGGTCGGAACTGCTGTGATTCCGACCAGTCGGGCTCTGGCCCCACACATGCTCAGTGCATCTTCCACGGCAGCCACCAGCGCATGGGCCAGCCGTGGATCTCCCGGTAACGGAATGACATGATCAGGAATCGTCATGGTGCTCATCAGGACGTTCCTCCGTGTCCAGCGGTATCCACCGGCCGATCTGTCCGCCGACCGATGGCGCTGAGCCGTTGGCAGGTCTAAATCTCGGAATTTCAGTAAATCATGGGTCACGGTTGGAGGTTGAGACGGCGAGAAACAAAAGAAGCCGCCGGAACCAGCGGCTTCCTGACTGTTTCACTTGCGATATTTGACGTTTTCAGATCAACCAGTCGGCGCGAAACTTCGGGTAAAGTCATTTCGCCCGATTTTTTTAGAACGCCCGTCAGATCATGGTACGTTTGTGCCCCATGTTTTAATTGGATCAATACTTTTGCAGCAGGGTTAGCAATTTCCGGTCCAGTTTGTGACCGTGAAAATCTTCATAATCCACGTCTTTCCGGCCGGAATCCAGGACCCCGAATGAGCCACGGAAGTTCCATAGTGCCCACCCGATGTTGTGGCCTTTGAGGATGTCGAGCACATCCTCCATCCAGGCGAGAAAGACGTTATGGGGTGTACGGTTGAAACAGCCGGTTTCGCCGCAGTGAACCCCGATGCCCTTTCGTCGCAGTTCACCCCAGGGAGCGAAATGCTCTTCCAATTGTTGCCGACCAATTCGGACTGACCCATCCGGATTTTTGATAGGCCAAGTGGGTTCCGGGAATTTGGAATCTCGATCGACCCACGAGGCCCGGTAATGGCTGATCTGGGCCGGATAATACGCGTGCACGCTCTGCGGCACGCCGGTCGAGATGAGGCATTCAACCACTTTCGTCCCCACATTGAGGCCGTCCACAAAGATCAATCGGTCAGGTGAGATTTTGCGGATCGCCTCGATGGCCTGACCCATGATTCGGCAGTAGTCTTCCGCGGTCATATAGCCGGGGCGTGGAGTGGGAGCCTCATTCACCAGGTTGAAGCTCAGCTCCTTCGCGGAGATCCCACGATACCGTTTGGCAAACACGGTCCAGTGATGGACAAATGCCTCCTGAGCGGCTTTGTCCTTCCACAGACTGAGCGGTTCTCGCTCGGGGTCGTTGATGCAGTAACCGGGGGCACGATGAAAATTCAGGTTAACATGCAGGCCATACTTGCGGCAGGTTTCGATGGACTGATCGATCTTTTCCAGCGTTGCTTCACGGATCTTAAAAAGGTCGTCCGGGCGGAGTTTTTTCGTCTTGGGCCAATCCGAATCGATCCACAGCCAGTAGTCCATCGGCAGCCGCACGAAGTCGAAACCGAGCTCCGCAATCAGTCGGCAATCTTCCTCAGGTACGGGCTCAACCTTGACAAAATCGCCTTCCACCGGGCGCCACATGGCTTGGAAGAAATCAAGCAGATTGAATCCCCGCCACCGCGGCACGGCAGGTGGAGTTCCCACGGCGGATTCCTCTCCCAAAGCGCGGGCTACGTGGGAAGCGCCGAGTAAGCCGCCCACAGTAGCGGCGGCAGTCTGCGTAAGAAAATCCCGTCGAGTGGTGGATGTGGACATAGGTGCACTCCTTTCCTTGAGTCGTGGTGTCTTGCGTTGCCAGGTGACGGTACTGGCTCCAAGTTCACTCAGCCACGTATTTGGGCGAAACACTGTGTTCCACCGGCCACGTCGCGCGGACCGGGCTGGGATACAATCCGATTTCGTCAAAGGGAATGGCCCGGAAGTGAAACCACTGGAAAGGTTTGGCATCGGGTTTCAGCCCAAAGCGGTGCCGGGATGGGTCCTCAAAACCGACATCGCCCTCGGCCGTATGGTTGTCGAAGAAAACATTGACTCCGGGGTCACGAATGGCGAATTCACCGCAATTGACGACCAGCGATCTCAGCATGAAATTGCGATTGGGATTGGACTCCAGATTGAGTAGCTCCGGGTACCGGGTTGAAAGGGGTGGCCTGGTGACATCGAGTCCCCGCCGCCGTGCGTTTTCCAACCATCCTTGAACGCTTTCGACCCAGCGGGACTCGGTCCATGGGGAGAAGCTGATCGCCGCCTTGCAGTCGATGAAAAGGTTGTTATCGACCCAATTATCTTTTCCGCCATGGATCTGCAGGCCGCCAAAACGGCCGCCTGCCGAACGATAGAAGACATTCCCGTAAACGATTACTCCACTGATCATATCATCAAGCCGGATGCCCGCCTGCCCGGCGACGTTGTGACCGCTGCCAATGTGATGCCAGAAATTCCATCGCAGCACGTTGCCGCGACTTGCAGGATTGCCGAACATGTCGATCCCCGATTGGTCATCGGCTTCGTAGACAACGCTGTGGACCTCATTGAGTTCCACCAGATGATCGAATCCCTCTAATCGCATGCCGTGGTGGGGGGAATCGTGGAAGAGATTGTGCCGGATTGTGCTTCCCACGCCATCCACATGCACGGCGGGGGCGTAATTACGGTCGACGCGGGTGAATTCCCAGATGTGGCAGTTTTCCACGACATGACCGGAGGGACTGAGCGTTTTCTCGTCGCCGCCCGCCAATCGGATACCCCCGGCTCCCACAGTCCCTATATCACAGCCCATCACGAGATGTTTTTCACCACCCTGGATGATGACACCGTTGGTTCCCAGCCGCATCATGCGGCATCCCAGGAGCGCAACTTGTTGCCCGCCCTCGATGACAACCCCCTCGGCACGCCCACATTCGAAGGTGAGCTTGACCAGCCGCACATGAGCGCAATTTCTCATCCGTACGAACGGGGTGGCGAGGGTCGGAAATGTGATGCGCAAGTGATCGATCTCATCCGGTGGATAGAAATAGAGAATCCCTCTGTTGCGATCGAGATACCATTCGCCCGGCTGGTCGAGCTCTTCCAGTACATTGAAGAAGTAGTAGGGCATCCCTTCGGCAAAACCGTAGCCGGAGCTTCCGGCAGTGGTTAATTGGTGGGACTGGGGATCAATTTTGGCCACGCGAATGGTGGTCCCAGCCCAAAGGTAGCGCCAATAGCCGTACATCCAAATGTCGTCGCTGGGGGCCCATTCGAGGGGCCGTCCCTCAACCTTCCAGGTGGCTGGCTTCCCTGCTCCGGCATCGCCTGCCGGAGTGGCGAGCCCCTGGATCGTCACGAAGCCTTCATTTGGCCACCGGGCCAGGGTGCCGGGGCGCTCATTGAAATAAACATCCACCCATGGATGAGTGGGATAGCCGGCGAGGCCGAACCCCCGAGGACCAAGACTACCGTAGTCGTTGATTCCGTTGGCCCGGAGGTCGATTTGCAGGACCTTATCGCGGACCGATTGGGGCAATCGGTTTCGGATTGCGGGGTCTCGCACAGGCACAGCCCCCGCGAGAATAATCCCTTCGGTAAAGATGGGTGTTTCGTTGTCGGCCGCCTGGTACACAATGGGGCTGTCCGCCGTACCAGAGTCGTCTTCGGTCAGTTCCAACGTTCCCGACATGCGATAGACACCCCCATGAACCAGCACGGTGATTCCCCCATGCGGCAGTCCTTCCTCTTTTTTGATTTGCCGAATGCGATCCCGCGCCCCAGCCAGTGATCCAAGCGGAGCGTCGGCAGTGCCCGGTTGGGCGTCGTTGCCATGGGGGGCCACGTGAAGCACCAGACCTGGCGTGGGAAATACCGGGACCGGCGTCCGATGCCACTCCGGGTCTCGACGGGGCAGTCCCTCGGCCAGCCGCTCCATCTCGCGAGCAAGCTCCTCCGCTTCCCAACGATGGACCGGGTGGACCTCTTGCATGCTGGCCACTTTGCGATAAGCCTGTGCGGCTTCCCGCCAATCTCCCGCCCGCTCGTACGTGGAGGCCCATCCCAACCGTGCCAGACTGCGGAGTGGGGGCGGCGCTTGAGGATTTTCTGCAATTTCCCGATAGGCCCGGCGAGCCTCTTCCCACTTTTGAGCGCCTCGCAGCGCGTGCGCAATGCGGAGTTCAACGTCCCATCGCTGAGATTGAGTGAGAGATGGTGAACCAAGTGCTTCCGCAAACCGTTTCTGGGCCGTGGTGCTCATTCCCGCTTGCAGGGCGGCCTCGCCAGCGAGGAGTAAAAGCGTCGTTCGTTCTTCCGGTGACCATTCTGCCCGCTGCAAGAGGCTCTCGTAAAGTTCCGGGATCGGCACCGCCCCAATCGTACCCTTTGCTGCAAAGAGGCACGATGCTGCCGCGTTGAGTCGAATGATCTCGGCGACATTTTCGCCCTGAAAAAGGTTGGCCCAGTCGAGAATGGCCTGCCCCGTGGCACCGTGAAGGCGCTTGGCGATTGCCCCGGCAAACTTGGCCAGTGCGCGGACTTCGGAACTGCTTTGAGGATGAAGGGCCAGCGCTGACCACGTCTGCCCGGCTTCACGCCATTGACCTCTGACGGCCAAGTCAGTAGCCCTTTGCCACTCCGCGGACATGATGGGATTGAAGTACGAGAGGTTGCTTGCGACCCTCACTGGGCCGGGGATTGCAGAGAGGGCGTGCTCCGCAACCACGGCCGGGGAAAGCGCCTCGGGATACGCCACCCATTGAGCGACCTGTAACCGCAAGGAACCGACACCCGCATCGGCATAACCAATTCGCAGGGGCCCGTTTGGTGGTGTGTAAGGTTCGTTGTAGGGACTGGCGGCCACGAGCACCCCATTCCAGAAGAGCCGAAGTTCCTGTCGATCCCAGGTGACCGCGACATGCTGCCATACCCCTCGCGGGATGCCAAGCGACGAACTGAGGCCGAACGCATTGCGGGGCTGCGGCCGCCCCATCTCAAAACGGAGCTGTCCGGTTGAAGTGTCACAATACAACCGCAGGCCACGCCAGTAGCCATCGCCCTGAGCAAAGATCATCCCGTTCGGCCTACCGTTGCCTAGCTGGCTTCCCTGGCCGAAGTAGCGGAAGATAACCTCGATGGTGAATCCCTGGCTGGCATCGAATGGTTGTCCCTCGTAGGCTGCATTGTCCAGAAGATATGTTTGGCCTCGAGAAGCTCTTCCTGGTTGGGTGGACAGGGGCGCGGTAGCAGAAAGCCGCAAAGGCGCGTTCTCGGTGCCGGTGCTTGCCAGTTCCCGCGGGGCCGAGGGGCTTCCGTCGAATACGTAATTCCGCAAAGGTGGAGTCGCCGAGCACAGCGTACCGGCAAGGGCAATTCCCCATAGCGTGAGAATCTGTGTCAAGTTTCGTGCCGCTGTGAATGGATCGCGCATCGGGCTTTCCTCTTTCTTCACTGCCTGGGACGGACTGCGTTACGGGGCGACGATGTGCAAACGATGGTTGGTCACGATGGTTGGTCAGCGGTAAGTTGGGGACCTGCCTACGGTTCTGAGCGTGTCTCCTCAAGTAACTCGCGGGCCTGCGTGAAGCCTTCGCTCAGGTAATCTGGTCGGAAGGGAACGGTTTCGAGGAACTGGTTGATTTCCGCCAGCAACCAATTCTGTTCCGCCTCGCTTTCACATGGGATTTTGATCTTACCTTTTGTGTAAACGATTTCAACGCCGAACCACGGGCGGGATTGCCCTCCGCTGTCAGTTTTAAAAAACGGCTCTGATGCCGCCCGTGCCATTTGCACATTTTCGCGGCTGATACGTTTTCGGAAAGAAACGAAGAGGCATTTCCAGCGACTTTCCAGCCAGGAACTGTCAAGATACACAATTCGCCGGGAGAACATGCCTGCCAGCGCGCCTCCGAAAAGTGCCAAGCCGACCAGCCAGAAGGGGATCGAAAAAAGGGCGAACGCGATATTCTCCCATTTGGGAAATTGACCCGGATGAAAGAAAAGCCCCAGGGCGCCGGCAGTCCAAAAAGCCACAAAACCCAGCCAGAATAGACTGAACAAAAGGATGCCCACCGCCGGCCCGTTCAACCCCCACGGAGGAACGTCGATCAGCATCTTGTCATTCTTTCGGATCAGACGTATTCGGCTGTCTGCAGGCTTGACGGGCGGAGCTTTCGGGACCTCGCTTGCCGGAGCCACCTGAATCTTTTTGATATGTTCCACGAGCTCGGGTATTTCGAAGATCTCATTGCAGTAGCGGCACCGGCCCAACCCAGTATTTAAATTCACATCTTCCACCGGAATCTCTTGATGGCAGGAGGGACAAATAGGTTTCATGCCAGTTCTCCAGGTGATGAGAAAAGCTGGGCCAAAGCCGAAAGGACGGCGGGCCGAGTCACTCACTTGCGGCTGGCCATTTTATCGCGGTGGAGCCGTTCCCACAATCAGCCTGGGGTTTTGGTACGGTCGCCCCGATGCCTCAGCGATGGCTCCCGGCAACATTTGGCAAGCGTGAATGCTTGCGTGTTGATTCCAGGCAACATTCATAGCGTGAATTTTTTCGTGCTCCTGCCTGGTTCGCAGGAATTTTCCACCTCATCGCGCATAAGAGGACTCACGGCCCACTCCGGTATGGCAGTTGCCTTTCGTCTTCAGATGGTGACAGCATTGAACCGTCATGTGCGTGCCTTTCACGCCGTCACTGAACGCAAACTTCTCGCATTGGGCTTGTTTTCCAGGAAAGGTCTGACCCACTGTGCGTCATGTCGCTGTGCTGGCGTTGCTCTGTGTGGCTGTGCTTGTGCTCGGCGGGGGCCTTCTTTCCTGTTTGACGAATTCCAGTGTGGCACAGAAAGACACATCAGGGGATGCGTCCGATCTATGGCGGAAAACTAAGGACGGCTGGGAGATCGCGTGGTGGCTGGCCGCGCGACCCCAGTTTTATTCGCCGGTTATTCATCCCGGATGGCTGCTGCTGGCACAGATGACGGGCATCGTGGGTGCGTACTATGTGCACCGAGCATGGCAGGGGCAAAATTGGCAGAATTCTTCCCCGTGCAGACAGGACCGGTATTCAAAGACGCCAGAAGCCGCCCGCGAAATCCCATCGCCTGGGCAGCAGGGGGTAAACGTGCATTGAGATGTCAAGAGCATTGGGAATTGAGTTTTCCATTCCGGCTCCCCGCAAAACATCCCGCCGGGCTACCCAATTGACAAGGCATGCCGGTTCGAGTTGTCACTGATGAGCAAGCCGCACGGTCACGTCCGCCTGGCTTTCCAGCCGCTTCCCGGAGGCGGTTTCGTAGCGGACAAAGACTTTTAAATGGTCATGTTGAGGGGGCGCATCTGGCCAGGGAAGCTCCAGGAGAAATCCCTGAACTTCCGGTCGGTTGACTAGGTAACTGCGAAGTTCCTCGGGCTGGAGTTCCCATCGGGCTATTCTTCCGGCAGGACCCCGCACCTGCGGGTCGATGGCCACTACAGTGACTGTGGCAGGCTGAAACACGACCGTACCCCGTGCGTCAACCGGTTGCAGCAGAAGGGCTATTCCGTCATCACCGGGGAGGCCATCGTAGTCCCGACCAGTGGCGTGATCCTCTGGCAAAACCAGCCTGTCTGGCTCGTGACCGGCGATCTCAGGCCGCGGGAGGGACGGGGATGGGGACGGGGCACCGACTCTCGGGGCGGGGGAAAGGTCCTCAGCGGTCTCATGGGGAGAATTAACCAGTGGCGCGGCGTGATTCTCTGAACTGGGCGGCAGAACCTGGGGCGGAGATGGTTGAGATGTATCCTGCGGGCTGAGCCAAAGGGGTGGTTCGATCGGACAAGATGAGACCCTGGGTAATGAATCAGACGGTGGTCGCGATGGAAAAGCCGCTTCAGGCGTCGTTTCCACCTGGGGAGGAGTGATCTCGATTTTAGGCGGCGTTACGATGTGACGTGGCACATCGGAATCTGCAACATGTGGCGCCGCCTCGATAGTTCGCCCGGAAGAGTGTGTCCAAAGGGGTGCAGTCACATCCGGAACGCTTCTGGTTTGCTTCGCAGGACGAGTTTCCTGGCCGGTCTGCGTCTTCAGCCGCTCGAGTTCGGATCGACACGCGTCCAGCTCGGCCTGCTTCTGCTCGAGCAAATCAACAAGTTCCCAGATCTTGTTTTCGAGCGCGTAGTTTTCGCGTTCAAGCTGTGTGACGACCTGGGGCGTCCGACAGCCTGACCACAAAAGTATGCCAAGGCTCAGGAATATGAGCGTGCGCCGGGGGAATGTCATGGGCCAAGGTACAAACCAGGGCAAGGTCGACCGACCTTTGACACAAGGGCGGCGGCCGTGGTTCTGCGGTAGCCCTTCCATACCCATATCTCACATCGTGTGCAAGGGCATTTTTGTGACGAATTAAAATGAGTAAAATGCATAGATTGCCTAAGCATTTCTTAACCACGAGGACGGCAAGCTTTATCGCAAAACAGGAAATGAGCGGAGAAGTCGGTCTTCGAAGGGCTCCCGACACTGTTCGGCCGGTCTCGCGGTGGCCAATCAGAACACTCGCCGCCCTGGAACACACGACAGTGATCGCTTCTTAAGAGCGTTTGGCATGGTGTCCAACAAGTCACCCACCCGATGGCGTTTCAATTGGCCTGCATGGTTGCTTCTCGTTGTCGTTCCAGTAATCGGAGGGGTCGGACTTTCGTGGTTGCATGACCGGCAACTGGAGCGAATTGCCGACCGAATCCGCCAGCGCGCAGAGCGATGCGAACAAGAGGCCGCGTCTGCCCACGATCGAAAGGACAGGACGGCGCTGACGGAGGCGTTAGCAGGCGTTGTGAGGAATTACGATCTGTATCTGCGTTACCGGCCCACAGATGGTGAAGTGGCCATTCGATTGGCGCTGGCAGTCAGCGAGCAGGCAGAGAATTCCCCCAGCCACGCACAGCTCCAGCTTAACGCGTATCGGGTGTTGAGCCGGACGCTGGCGCGGTTTCCCGAGAATCGGGAGCTCCTTCGCGCCTTTGGGAAGGTAGCAATGCGACTGGGACGGTGGAGCGAGGCGCTTTCTGCTTGGTCCCAGTTACGACAGATCGAGCCAGACAGTGCGGAGGCGTTACTCAACGTTGCGAGGTGTCAAGTCGCGCGGGCTCAGCCCTTGGAGGCCATTAAGACGCTGCGGGACTGTCTGACGCGGCATCCCGATGCGCTGGAGGCATACACCCTTTTGGCTCGGTGCTATCGCGACGAGATGGTCCGAGACTACGAGTCCGCCCGGCAGGTGATGGATGAATTGGTGGCAAAGAATCCGGACTCTGCGGCGGCCTACGCTCGCCGGGCCGCTTTTTGGCTCTGGGTGGCCCAGACGACAGCCAATCCGCAGGAGGCCAGCGATGCGCTGAGTATGGCCAAACATGATGCCCATGTTGCGATGAGCAAAGACTCCCTGAATGTTGAGGCACTGCTGATCGAAAGTGAGCTGGTACTCCGCGAGAATCGGCTTGCGCAAGCCCACGAGCTATTGCAAAAAGCCGCAGCCATTGCGCCGGACGACGAAAGAGTCTGGTCCGGCTTGGTGAAATGGGCAAGATTGGCCGGTGATCTAGCCACACAGGAGAAGTACCTGCAACGGCTGGCGGAGCGAAACGCCACCTTCTTGCCGGAGCTTGTGGAAGTCTGTCTCGGTAAAAACCCTCCCGATATTCTGGGGGCTCGTTCCGTCATTCAGCAGATGCAGAAAGCTCAATTTGACGCGGAAGCCCTCGAATTGTGGCAACTTCGGGTTGCGGTTTTTGAAGGACGGGCACGGGAAAGCACTCGGCCGCTCGATGAGCTTTTCCGCAAATTCTTGGACAAAAATGATTCGCGGGCAGAAATCGCAGGACTTACACTGGTCCTCGCTTACACGCAGAGTGGGGCGTCGGATGCAGCCGGGGCAGTTCTCGGCGAGCTGCGAGTAAGATTCCCGGAATCGTCCCGGGTTCAGCTCGCCTGGATTAACTGGCTCCTTTCCCAGGGAATGACAGAAGCAGCGCAGGAAGCGATCACCAGGTTGATGCAAAGTGGCGCCAGATCGCCGTGGACTGCGTTCCCCGAGCTCCAGATGGCGTATTTCCTGGCGACATTGAACACCCGAACAGGTTTGAAGCCACAGGACCCTCTTTGGAAGCAACTCGACGACCTGCGTCGGTCGCTGGAGAGTTCCCCGGCTCTCTCGCCAGAACAAAAGACCTTGCTCAACGCCCGATGGTTGCAGGCTCAGGGCGAGGTGGACCAGGCTGTAAAGTTGCTGGAGGAAGCGATACAAGAAAGAGCTTCCTTGACTCTTTGGACCGCACTATGCGAACTGTTGGGCCGATCTGGGAGGATTTCTGACGCGATTGATCGGCTTTCCGTCGCCGAAAAGCAGTTTGGACCGCGCCCGGAGATTTTGCTCGCCAAAGTACAGTTGAGCCAGTATGCGGAAAAGGATCAACGAAACGAAATCCTGGCGGATGTTGTCTCGAAGGCGAAAGGGCTGAGACCTTCCGCGCGGCAAACGGTCCTTCGCGCGGTGCTGCGGCTTGCGCTTCAATCGAGAGATCTGGATCGGTCCGCGGAAATAGCCCGGCAGCTTGCAGTGATCGACCCAAATGACACTGAGATTCACCGCTTGCTGCTGGAGTTCGCAGTCGCTCGGGCGAATTGGGAGGATGCCGACAGGATTCTGGAACAGATCCGGCGTGCGGAAGGTGGGCCAGGACGTGTCACCGCTTACGGCCGGGCCGTGATTGACGTGGGGCGAGCTTCCCAGCCCAGCCTGTCCGTGGCCGAGCGGGAACGGCTGCTGGCCGATGCAAGGTCGCAAATCACCATGGCTCGCCGATACCTACCCTTCTGGCCGGACCTGATTCGCCTGGAGGCCCGAATCGCTCAATTGGAAGGCCGCTGGGAGGCGGCGATTGAAAGCCTGCGATCACTGGAGCAGCGAGGACTTTTAGGACCCCAGGGGCGGGAAGAACTGGCTCGATTGTTGCTTCTAGTGGGCCAAACCTCCGAGGCCGAGCAGCTCCTGCAAAGCACTGCCGAACAGACTAGCAATAACGACCTGCAGCGTCTGAAGCTACAGGCAGAGATTTGGGCTCAGCAGGGCCAGTTCGATAGGGTGAAACAGGTACTTGGACCACGAATAGAAGAATCGAGCGATCCCCTCGATTGGCTTTGGTGGGCACAACTGCTGAGCCGCAGCGGAAACACCGATGAGGCGGACCGAGCATTCGAGAGGGCCAAACAGCTTGCTCCGCACGTGCCCCAGATTACTCTGGCCCAAATTATTTACCTGGTAAGGACGAACCGGAATTCAGAAGCCCGAAAGCAACTGGAAGAACTGGGAGCCGTGCTGAAAAAAGACGTTCCGTCGCTGCGCGTCCTCGCCCTGGGATACGAAGCGGTGGGTGACATCCAACAGGCAGAACAATGCTTTCGCCGGGCAATGGACGAGGCACCGCAAGATGCCGATCTGCTTCTCGATTGGGCGGGATTCTCTCTGCGCCAAGGTAGGCTCCGCGAGTGCCAGGCTGCTCTCGAACGCATTGTGGCGGCATCGGGAAATAATCTCGTGGTCAGCGAGGAGACTCTCCGCAACGCGCGGCGGAATCTAGCGCAACTCCTGGCCAAATCCGCGGATTACCGAGACTTCCAGCGTGCCCGGTCGTTGCTGGAAGAAAACCTGAAGCAGGCTGCGCAGATCACCGATCGCTGTCTTTTGGCCAGAATTCTGGCGAACCGGCCCGAGCGGACGGCAAAACAGGAAGTCGCGGATATCTATCAGAAATTGCTCCGAGAAGGCGTCATCCTCTCCGCGGAAGATCGGTTCGTTTATGCTCAGATCCTTGCGGTTCTAGGACGCTGGCCGGACGCGCGGCTGCAAATGGCGGCGCTGTTCCAGCAAACACCGGATCCGACTCCCGCTCAACTCGCATTCTTTATTCGCGAGATGCTGACTCACGGGTCGCCCGGCGAGGAAATTCAGCCGTACCTTGAAAAACTTGTGGCTCGATTGGGAGATGATTCACCGGCTGTCCTGGAATTGAAAACGCGTCTGGCGGTCCAGTCTGGGAATACGAAAGAGATAGAAAGCCGCTGGCGAGACATGGTCTCAAAGGCCATCGACGAGCGGAAGTACGATCAGGCCATGCAGTTCGCCGAGCTGGCCGAAAAGGCCGGAATGACCTCGCTTGCTGGCGAAGTTTTGGAGCAGGTGACAAGTCATTATCCTGTAGCCCTCATGGCAAAGGCTCTCTTCCTCTCGCGCCAGCAAAAGTTGGAGGCGGCCCTTGATTGCTGCGAGCAGGCACTCGCCCATGTCCCCGTGGAACGTGTTGTTGTGTGCGCGGTGAACTGTCTGCGTGCTGCCCGCGAACAAGTCAAGCCAGATCATCTGGCACGAGTGGACGCCTGGTTTCAACGAGCGAATGTGAACTCCGCGGGCGATAAAGGGGTGCTTCTCGCTTACATGAGCTTTCTCAATTTAGCCGGGCGCTACGAGGAGCTTGTTCCGCTCTATCGCCGACTTCTGTCTGACAGCCGATTGTCTGATCTGGAAAAGGCCCTTCTGGAAAACAATTTGGCGTATGTTTTAGGCGCGCAATGTGATCTCCCATCGAGAGATGGATTTGCTCAATCTGAAAACGCAGCAATCCTTCGCGAGGCTGAGCAGCTCGTCGAACATGCCATCACCGTGCTGGGCCCCATTGGGAGCTTTCTCGACACACGTGCAGTGGTCCGAATGCGGCAGGAACGTCTTGCCGAAGCCATATCCGACGCGCGACAAGCTGTTCTCGAGGAACCGTCCGCGCTGACGTATTTTCACCTTGTGGAGGCCCTCTGGCTGGCGGGGGACAAGGCGACCGCGGTGCGAGAATTTCAACGAGCTCGGGATAACTATCGCCTCTCCGAGGAAGCTCTCCCCCCGATCGAGCGTCCTCGTCTGCGTCGTTTAACAGCCGAACTCAAAAACCTGGGGCTTTCCCTCAACTGAGCACTCGCACCTGGACTCCCGTGGCTCGGCCACTCGGCTGACCTCGGGCGCGCACAAAAAAGGGGGATTGCGAGCAACCCCCCTGCCTGATGCGCTGTCTCGAACGGGGCCCGGCGCGTTCAGCCGCCGCCCTCAGGTTCGCACCCGCGGAGCTTACTTCTTGCGGCTGGCCTTGATGGAGGCCTGCGCCGCGGCCAACCGAGCGATGGGCACGCGATACGGTGAGCAGCTCACGTAGTTCATCCCGACTTTGAAGCAGAACTCCACGGAGTCGGGATCACCACCCTGTTCACCGCAGATACCAATTTTCAGGTCGGGCCGCGTGGCACGCCCTTTTTGCACCGCCATCTCGATGAGTTGCCCGATGCCCTCCTGATCAATCGTTTGGAAGGGGTCGGCCATCAAGATCCGCTTCTCGAGATAGTCCGGCAGAAAACCGCCGATATCGTCCCGGCTGAAACCAAATCCCATTTGCGTCAGGTCATTGGTGCCGAACGAGAAGAATTGGGCGGTTCGCGCCATCTTGTCGGCCACAAGGCAGGCCCGCGGAATTTCGATCATCGTACCATACAGGTACGAGATTTTAACGCCAAACTTCTTTTCCACCTCGGCATGGACGCGGTCCACAATCTGCTTCGTGAGGTCGAGTTCCTTCACGTCGCAGGTGACCGGGACCATGATTTCCGGGTGAGGATCTTTGCCTTCTTTGATCAGCTCAGCAGTGGCCTCGAAAATGGCCCGCACCTGTGTCTCGGTGATTTCCGGATAGGTGATGCCGAGCCGGACACCACGATGGCCCATCATCGGGTTCGTTTCGTGGAGCTCTTCGCCACGGCGCTTGACGTCCTCGACGGAAATGCCCATCGCTTTGGCCAGCTCGGCCTGCTTGTCCTCATCCTGCGGAACGAACTCGTGAAGCGGAGGATCCAGCAACCGGATGGTAACCGGCAAGCCGTTCATCGCTTCCAGCGTGCCTTTGATATCCCGCTTCATGAACGGGAACAATTCATCCAGGGCCTTCCGCCGTTCCTCCGCGGTACGGGAGAGGATCATCTTCCGCAGGATGAACAGGGGTTCGTCAGAACCTTCGCCGTAAAACATGTGCTCCGTGCGGAACAAACCAATGCCTTCTGCCCCAAATTCGCGAGCGATTTTAGCATCCGCCGGGGTGTCGGCGTTTGTTCGCACTCCCAGCTTGCGGTATTTCTCAACGAGTGCCATGAACTCTTTGAGCCGCGGGTTTTCGGTAGCATCAATGAGCGGGAGTTGTCCCTCGTACACGATCCCTCGCGTACCATTGAGGGTGACCCAGTCGCCCTCTTTATACGTCTTGCCATCCACGGTCATGCATTTCTTTTCAGGGTCGACTTTAATCTTCCCTGCGCCCACAATGCAGCATTTGCCCCACCCACGGGCAACCAGCGCTGCGTGACTGGTCATTCCGCCCCGGGCGGTGAGGATACCCACGGCTGCCCGCATGCCTTCCACATCCTCGGGGTTGGTCTCTTCGCGAACCAGGATCACTTTCTTGCCCTTCTTGGTCCATTCGACCGCGTCTTCACTGGTGAAGACGATTTGTCCGCACGCTCCGCCGGGGCCCGCTGGCAATCCCGAAGCGATGGCCGTGGCCTTCTTCTCGGCGTTCGGATCGACAATCGGATGGAGCAGCTCATCAAGCTGCTTGGGAGCCACACGGAGAACGGCCGTCTCCTCGTCGATCAGCCCCTCCTTGAGCATGTCCATGGCGATGTTGAGAGCGGCGGTTCCCGTCCGCTTGCCCACGCGGCACTGCAGCATGTAGAGCTTGCCCTCCTGGATGGTAAACTCGATGTCCTGCATGTCCTTATAGTGCCGCTCCAGGCGATTGCGGATATCGAGAAGCTGCTGATAGATTTCCGGCATGGCCTCTTCGAGAGACGGCAGGTGCTTGTTCTGCTCCGTCTTGGTGGCCTTATTGAGTGGGTTCGGGGTACGAATACCGGCCACCACGTCTTCGCCCTGCGCGTTGGGCAGCCATTCGCCGTAAAATTGGTTTTCACCCGTGGCTGGGTTCCGAGTAAAGGCCACACCCGTTGCTGATGTGTCTCCCATATTTCCGAAGACCATGCTTTGGACGTTGCAGGCTGTTCCCCAGTCATCGGGAATTCCCTCGATGCGGCGATAGGCTACCGCGCGCTTGCCGTTCCAGCTCTTGAACACCGCGGCAATTCCGCCCCACAGTTGTTCGAAGGGATCATCCGGGAACGGCTTGCGGAGGACTTCCTTGACCTTGGCCTTGAAAGCCTCACAAAGCTGCTGGAGATCCTCGGCCGTCAGATCTGTGTCCTTCTCATAGCCCTTCTTGTGCTTGAGCTCTTCCATCATCCGTTCAAGCTGCACGCGGATTCCCATTCCGTCGGGCGGTTCAATGCCCTCGGCCTTTTCCATGACCACGTCAGAATACATCATAATGAGCCGACGATAGGCGTCGTACACAAATCGTGGGTTGTTCGTCTTTTTGATGAGTCCGGGAATGGTTTTGCTGCACAAACCGACATTGAGCACCGTTTCCATCATTCCCGGCATAGACCGACGGGCACCCGAGCGACAGGAGACCAAGAGAGGATTCTCTGGATCTCCGAACTTCATTCCCATCGCTTTTTCGACTTTCTGGAGAGCCTCCTCCACTTGCTCCTTCAAGCCCGGGGGATACTGGCCGCCGTGTTGCATGAAATAGGTGCAGACTTCTGTGGTGATGGTGAACCCGGCCGGCACCGGAAGCCGCAGGTCGGGATGGCCCGCCATTTCGGCGAGGTTGGCGCCTTTGCCACCGAGCAAATTCACCATCGATGCATTGCCCTCGGTCCCTTCCGGTCCAAAATAGTACACGTACTTGGGTGCTTGCGTCATTGTGCACACTCCTTGACAATTTCCGCTGACAAAAACTTGGTTTATCGGGCGATTGGTGATTAAAACGCTCCGCCCGCCTTCCGACAAAGCTGGGCTCCACAAAGAGCGACTTTTCACGCGATCTAAAAGAATTACGTAGTTTACCCCTTATCTGATCATCCGTCAACGAACCGCGATTCCGCGCACTACCCGTTAGCAAGTATCCGCCGCCCAAGGCAGTAACGCTTCTTTCGGTGGATCCCGAGAGCTTTGTCAGATCGACACTTCATCCCAGGGACCAGCACGTCTCATTTGGGACCGTCGCCTGACTTGTGGACTGTGATATCCACGCGACGCACACTGAATGAGTCTTCGCCCGAGAAGACCAGCCACATGTTCTTTCCCGTTTGGTCCATCCATTTGGCAGGAAAGCAGCCGCTTTCGCCGGGATCCATGTCCCACTCCTCGGTATGGAACGCGGTGGTCCACGGGCCCCAGGGCTCTGGGGCATCATAAACACCACAGCCTCTTGCCCCCGGGGCACCGTCTCCCCTCGTTTGTTTGGGATACACATGAAACCACATGTATCGCTTCAATGCGGGGTTGTAGGTGATTCCTGAACGCCAGCAATGACCCGGATGCCGAAAAACCGGACCGCGATCAGCAACATTCCTGCTCCAAACAGGCTTCTGGTCGGAATCCAATCGCACGAAATACTCGTAGGCACTCGGCTCGAGAATAGAGCCTTTGGGAACTCGGGCAAGAACCATTTGATCCGCTGCGGAGTAGGCATCATCGGCGTCCGGAGAGTAGATGTAAACATACCCGTCCCGTGCTCCCGCATAGTTCGGTCCGAAGTTCAAAAAAGTCGGGCATCCGAAGCTGGTAGTGAACTTCCACGGTGCCCATGTCCACGTTGCGCCGTGGTCCCGAGAATAGGCCAGTTGAGAATTTCCGGCATTTCGGACAAGCGCGTACAGTGTGCCATCTACCATGAGCAGCCCACTCGCTTTTTTCCCTTTTGCTCCGTCTCCGTACTGCTCAAGCGTGGGAGCCCGAATATTCTGCCCTGTGATTCGGGGTGGAAAACCGGTGACTACAGCCAAACCGAGGCTCAATTTTCGCGCAACGCCAGGCTCAAAACCCCATCCGTCCCCATAGGCTGTGTAAAGGCGATCGTCATCGCCCCAAGTTATTGGCCAGTTGTCACTTCCACGTGCAAGGCGAACGACCTCGTTTGCAGCGGCCCAGCTCAGCGATTTGATGACGGGGCTCGGAGGATAGGGACCAGCCGTGCCCGATTGAGCGGGATCCTCTGGTGTGATGACCTGCATTAATGGCTGAAACAGGTATCGGCCCACATTCTCCTGAGAAGGTGCCTGGGGCCCCAAGTCACCACCATAGCGCACAACCACAAGATCAAGGCTGGGAATGACAAGAAGGATTTGATCCCCAGCACCGGCACCCCAAACCGCATCGACAGGCAAAAACGAGAACCGTTTTCCGGCATTTGTCCACCAGCCCATTCCACAGTCCCCGGGGAGACCCGCACTCTGGCAAACCGCGGCGATAGAATTTTCGCTGATTATCTGCCGCCCTTCCCAGCGACCGCGATGGAGGACCAGCCTTCCGATCCTTGCCGTCGCCCGGGCAGTGAAATTTGCCCCGCCCCAGGCTGCAATCAGCGGGAGGCCGTCCACATGAAATGTCTGCCCATAACCGATGGACCATTCGTCATCCTTCAATCCAATGGGCCTGTAGATTCTGTCGCGCAGAAGATCACGGATGTTATTGTTGGGGGCGTTGCGCATGGCAGCGGCGACCGCGTAGGTCAACATCGCAATACCCGGGTTGCTGTACTGGAACCGCTCACCGGGATCGAAGAGCAGGGGCGTCACATCCCGAGCGATCGTGAACGGGTCGCGAGGCGGGAGCTCTCGACGCCAGAAAGCGTCCTTCCAGGGGGCCTCTTCGTTGGGGCGCGAGTCATCCAGCCCGGAAGTATGCGAACCCAGATGGCGAATCGTAATCTTTGATTTTCGGGGATCTGTTCGCCACTGCGGAACATACCGCGAAACCGGATCGTCAAGTCGGAGATAACCATCATCCAGGGCGATGGCCAACGCCATTCCGCCAACAATGGCTTTGGCCAGGGAGGCCGTGTAGTGTTTTTTGTCGGGTCCGTGGTCGGGGGAATACCACTCCCAGATGAGTTTGTCGTGCCGCACCACCAAGAAAGCCTTTGTTTGCCGTTTTGCCAATTCCGCGCTGAGCGCCCGAAGTTTTTCAGACGAGATACCGACAGCCTCGGGCTGCGCTGGTACCCACTCGAACGGTTTTTCGGCCCAGCCCTGCCACGGCGTCGCCATTATCAGCGTCAGCGCGCCTATCCACAACAGAAAAGGACCCTTCGACATGAGGCGAACTCCTCCAGCAACGGTGACATCCAGTTGGCGAAAAATGAATGTGCATGGCAAGTATTCGGAATTTTAGACTGCCCGGGCACCACGCGCGCGACTCAATGCAGACCGGCGTGTACCGTCCCAGGCAAACGACGATTATAGTGTCCCCCTCGAATCTAGCGAGCGACTCGATTTGGTTCTACCATTGACAGTCTGCCGCCGATCGTAGTGAGGTCCCTATTTCGGCGTGCTACCGGCCACGCCTCACCAATGGAACTGGTTCGTATCACGCCGAGAGTTTCTTCAAAGGAACAACCATGGATATTCGCGACACAGATCAACCGGTGGCCGCTTCTCGCGCTGTGACAGCCCAACTTATTGTTTACGGCACGCTCCTGGAGTGCGCTATCGGACTGATAGCGGTCGTGGCGGGCTGGCTCCTGCGTTTGCCGCTGTGGGAAGTTGTGGAGTGGGATCTTTCGGCGCTCGGAGCAGGTGCACTGGCCACTGTGCCGATGTTGCTCCTCTTGCCCATCGTGCGTTACATGCCGGGCCGCGTGTTCAGAGAGCTCCGCCACTTGATGACCCAAATGATCGCCCCTCTTTTTCGACCGGCGACGATCGGCGAGATGGCCATGATTTCGTGCGTCGCAGGCATCGGAGAGGAGGCTTTTTTCCGGGGAATCGTGCAACGGGGACTGGCGACTCTATTGGGAACACCTGACAATTTAGCTCGCGGTGATCTTGCAACGATTCTGGCAATTTTCGCAGCCGCAGTTTTGTTCGGACTCGCTCACCCATTATCAAGAATTTATGTCATCTTAACAGCTATTCTCGGCGTTTATCTGGGGATTCTTTTTGCCCTGACCGGCAACCTCGTTGTCCCGATGGTGGCCCACGGCCTCTACGATTTTGTGGCCGTTGTGTACCTCGTACGCTTTTGGCCCAGCGATCGGGCTGTGCAAGAACAGCAAGACCAGGCTGAGTAGTCTTCGAAATTGCCCCTCCTCTCACAAAGTTCCGTGAAAGTTTATCCCTTATCACGGAAACCTGTTCGCCCAAAGCAGGCCTTCATAGGATTACCGTCTAAAATGCCATTTGCAAAGGCGTGCTGGTCTCTTGCTCAACTCTGTGTGGAAAAGATAATCAGGGCACCGGGGTGTGGCTGACCCGAATTCCCAAAGTCGGCCGGTGGTCGCTCAAAAGGGATATACCGTGCCAATGTGGCCGCAGGTTTCCGAATGTGCGTTAAGAAATGAGACATCCCTGGGAGGTTGCACATGAGGTGCAGGAGAATTGAACTGAAATGTGCTCTTCGGGCTGGAAAAGTGGCCTTTGTCAGTGCCATCTTCGGGAGCTTTGTGATGCTGGGGAGTGTAGTCGGAGCGAGATTCGCCCTGGCAGAGCCGGCCCGTGAGACAGAAACCGTTGCGGGCTCGTTGCCGGGGACGGCCGCGCTCACCGTGGAGGGCGACCTGGCCTCGCAAATGATTGATGCGATCGATCAATTTCTCGACAGGGAAACTGCCCGGACGGTGGCCCATCGAAACCAGGTTTGGAAAGAACAGTTCAAGTCCGGCCAGTGGCCCGAAGAGTGGATCGCGTCGCGAAAGACCCGACTGGCCAAGATCCTTGGCGTAACGGATCCCCGAGTGCCATCGCCGCGGCTGTCCATTCTTGCCCCGCCGGGGCAAGATCCCGTTTTGGCCAGTGGCCCGACATACGATGTCTTCGCGGTGCGCTGGGATGTTTTCTCTGACGTCACAGGAGAGGGACTCCTTTTAGTACCCCGAAGCAACGGCTTACACACCGCGGTCATTGCAATTCCGGACGCCGATGTTTCGCCCGAGGCGCTTGCGGGCCTCTCACCGGGCGTGGCTTCAGAATCCCAGTTTGCACGGCGGCTTGCCGAAAGTGGTTGCACTGTGTTGATACCACAATTGATTCCTCGGGAAATCGCCAGGCGGAGAAATGTCTCGCTGACCCATCGTGAATACCTGTATCGTCCTGCTTATGAACTCGGGCGGCATATCATCGGGTACGAGGTGCAAAAAATTCTCGCTGCGGTAGATTACTTTTCGGCGCAGGGTGACCCCGCGGGCAAACCAACCATCGCAGTCATAGGTTGGGGGGAAGGCGGCATGCTGGCGCTTTACGCCGCGGCCCTGGACGATCGAATCGCGACAGCAGCCGTCAGCGGGTTCTTCGGACCGCGCGAAGGCACGTGGTCAGAGCCTGTGGACCGCAATATCTTCTCGTTGCTTAAGGACTTCGGATGTGCCGAGATCAGCCTGCTGGTTCACCCGCGGCCCGTCATCGTAGAGGCTGCACGCGGCCCCGAAGTGACGATTCCAAAAGGGTTGGGTGGAGCGCCGGGAAACTTGTTCACTCCCCAACTGGAGGCCGTTCAGTCCGAAGCTGCCCGGGCTAACGAATTGCTCTCACTTGCCCGTCTCCCCAGCCACCTCACTTTGATAACGAGCGGAGATGGTCGAGGTCCCTACGGTTCGGAAACGTTCTTGAAAGCCTTCCTGCAAACTCTGGATCCCAAGAGCGAGCTCAACGCGGTCGCCCAGGAGCCCCAATGGCGGCGGGAAAATCCCTGGCAAAGCGATCGTGTGGGGCGTCAGATCGACGAGCTTGACCGGCATATCCAAACATTTTTGGAGCAAAGCTCCGACGTTCGTCGGCAATTTTGGTCACGTCTGGACACGAGTTCTCTCGCCAAGTTTTCGGAAACAGTGGAGTGGTACCGGGAATACTTTTACGAGGAGGTTATCGGTCGGATCGACCTTCCGCTCTCGGCTCCTAATCCACGGTCGCGCCGCGTGTATGACGAACCGAAATGGACTGGGTACGAAGTTGTCCTTGACGTGTTCGACGGCGTATTCGCGTATGGGATTCTCCTTGTGCCAAAGGACATCAGGCCGGGAGAACGGCGCCCCGTGGTGGTCTGCCAGCACGGGCTAGAAGGGCGTCCCCAAGATACGATCGAGGGAGATCACCGGGCCTATCATAATTTCGCCGCGCGACTTGCCGAACAAGGATTTGTTGTATTTGCTCCCCAAAATCCCTACATCTTTGGCGACCGGTTCCGCACCCTTCAACGGAAAGCAAACCCTCTCGGAAAGACGCTCTTTTCTATCATCGTGCCCCAGCATCAACAAATCGTGAACTGGCTGAGTACTTTGGAGTTTGTTGACCCGGCGCGGATCGCGTTTTACGGGCTTTCCTATGGTGGCAAGACGGCGATGCGCGTGCCGCCCCTGGTGCCCCAGTACTGCCTGTCCATCTGTTCCGCCGATTTTAACGATTGGGTGTGGAAAAACGCCTCGACCCGCAGCCACTACAGTTATGTTTTCACTGGAGAATACGAGATTTTCGAATTTGACTTGGGTGAGACCTTCAACTATGCCGAGATGGCGACGCTCATTGCTCCGAGACCCTTCATGGTGGAGCGGGGTCATTTCGACGGCGTAGCCCCGGATGAGCGGGTGGCCTACGAATATGCTAAGGTGCGTTTCCTGTACGAGGCACTCTTGGGGTTAACGGACAAAACAGAAATCGAGTGGTTTGTCGGCCCACACACCATCCATGGAGTGGGGACCTTCAAGTTTTTGCATCGCCACCTGGGCTTTTGAAAAATCCGGATAAGCGGCCGCGCTCACCATCGGCGTCGCCAAGTAGTCGCAACGCCCGGTAACTGATCCATCCCCACTTTTTGGAAGAATCCCTTGGAACCTAAAGGCATAGCCATGCGGTAGGGGCAAATCATGAGTTGTCCCTACGCTATTGAAGGAATTGAGCTTGGCAGACAAAGATCGGTCCATGAATTGGATTGTTCAAGGGCGCAACGTGGACCTCGCAGGCAGGCCCCTCGGGGCTGACTTTCACTCCCGCGGAAGGTCTGGGCGAGGTTCGATTTCGTTCCCAGCTACAGAAAAAAGTAAGGACGAATCAGGCCCGACAGGGCTGCTGAGACTCCGCCAACGCCCTGACGCCATTCCGGACAGTCGCGCGGGAAAATCTGGTGGGAATCGCCTTCCTTTTCAGAAATTTTTCTGTACAGAAAGGCTTCAGGCGTTTCGGTAATCGAAAGATCTGCCGTAAAATAACTTGGTAGAGCTGTATTGTCTGTGATCCGCTTGAGCTTAACCCAAAATAGGAGGGGCGACATCAGGATAAGCGGCGAGCTCAGATACGACACTCGGCAGTTCGTGTCGAAAAGGGTGCCGAGACGACTTGGAACGGTCTGGCTTTCTAGTAAACGTGTCGGTTGGGCGGAAGGAGCGCGGGAAGGTGCCCTCACTGTTTGTTATTCGGGGAAACGATCAGGGGACTCGCTTTGAGTTGGAAGGGTCGGTGATCACCATCGGGAGGGACTCTTCCAACAAGGTGCAATTGCATGATGCGGGGGTCTCACGACATCATGCCGAGATACGGCGGGTAGAGAATCGCTATCGGCTGATCGACTTAAACAGCTCTAACGGGACGATCGTCAACGGCAAAAGGATCCAGGAACACTGGCTCAATAGTGGCGACCAGATCCAGATGGGGCGAACCCTCATGCTATTCACCTCTCCGGCGGAGGAATCGGAACGCGAGGCGACGTGGAATGTTTCCATCGCGGCGGAGCCGGAGGCCGAGCGATCCCAGATTGTCAGCGTGGTCAGTTCGGAAGAGGGAAATCGACTTCTGAGAGGCCAAGGGGTTGCGCCGGATTCCTGGTTGGCACAGGCTCGGCGAAATCTGGAAATCGTCTATCACACGGCCCTGGCGGCAAGCCACACCCTCGATATCGAGCAGCTCCTCAATCGGATCATGGACCTCATCTTCGAGTGGGTGGAGGCCGACCGAGGGTGCATCATGCTCGTCGATCCCGATACAGGAAAACTCGTGCCCAAAGTGAGGCGGGTACGGAAAGGTGTGGTGGCCCCGGAAAAGCTGATTATCAGCCAGACAATTCTGGATTATGTTCGGGAGCGCAACGAGGGGGTTCTCACCAGCGATGCCCGGCACGATGAACGATGGGACTCGGGGGCAAGCATCGTGCAAGCGGGTATCCGCGAGGCGATCTGCGTTCCCATGCAAGGCCGATATGGGGTTGTGGGCGTGATTTATATCGACACGTCCACCTCTCCGCAGGAGATGATTCGCCGCGGGCAGGTGAACAAATTCACCCAGGATCATCTCATGCTCATGATCGCCATAGGCCATCAGGCTGCGCTCGCCGTGGAGGACACGCACTACTACCTGGCCATGGTGCAGGCGGAAAGGCTGGCGGCCATCGGGCAAACGATCGCCACGCTCTCGCATCACATCAAGAATATCCTGCAGGGAATTCGTGGAGGCGGCTATCTGATCGAGCTGGGGTTGAAGCAGCACGACGAGGAACTTATCCGTAAAGGCTGGGCGATCGTCGAGAAAAATCAGGCCAAGATCTCGGGGCTAGTCATGGATATGCTGACCTTCAGCAAGGAACGGGAGCCTGATTTGCAGCCCAGTGATTTGAATCAGTTGATCCAGGACATTGTGGAACTGATGCAAGCCCGGGCAGAGGAAAGCCAGATCGACTTCACCTGGGAACGACAGTCCGAGATTCCCACGCTGGTGTTCGATCCGGAGGGAATCCACCGGGCTGTCTTGAACCTCGTGACAAACGCATTTGACGCCGTCGCCGACTCGCCGGAACCACGTAGGGTCCGTGTTTTCACTCGCTACGATCCCGACCAGGGTAAGGTATGGATTGGTGTGGAAGATAATGGCCCGGGAATCCCTCCGGAGATGCTGGACAAGATTTTCAGTCCCTTTGTGTCATTCAAGAAAGGATCAAGAGGCACCGGATTGGGATTGCCGGTGAGCCAGAAGATTGTCCAGGAGCACGGCGGCCGGATCACTGTGGAGTCCGCCCCCGGCCAGGGCACGCGCTTTACGATAGAGCTTCCCGCTGTGCTCCCCAGTGAAGCGACGTCGTCAATCACGGCGACACAGGAGCGCCCTGTTCTCGGGCCCTTCCCACCGGGCGAGAAGCCAGCCTAGCTGACAGTTTCCCGCTCAAATGGCAAAAAGGATGACTTGTCGGAGGCGCTCAGCCAGCCACTTCACTCGGTGGCGGCGTTTCTTCGGGAGGGGTAGCGGGGGGAATGAACTTGGGGGCTACAGGGGGTTGACGATCTTCTTCGTTTTCCGGGCGCTGGGTCCGGGGCGGAGAAGGCGGAGGGGTCTCGTTGATCGCCGATCGCAACTCCTGTTCAAGCCCCTGCATGCCCTTTCGAAACTCGTTCAAACTCTTGCCCAGCGACCGTGCCACTTGCGGCAGTCGGTTACCAAAGAGAAGTAGCGCCACAATGAGGACAATCAGCATCTCCGTGCCACCGGGGAGGGAGAACTGAGCAACGGTCAACACTGAGATCATAGTTGACAACCTCCGTTTCACCTCAGCGCGAAAGCTCCGCATTCGCAGCGCCGAGCTTCCCGGCCGAAATCGCTCAAGTCACTTGGCCGACTGGGAGGGCTGTTCCTGTTCCACTGCCTTCTTTTCCTCCTCTTCATCCCCGCCTTCGTCCTGGAGCCCTTTTTTGAATTCCACCACCCCCCGTCCCAAAGATCGCATCACGCTCGGCAAACGATTGCCGAACAAGAGTAAGATAACTAAACCGATGATCATCATTTCCATCCAGCCAGGCAACCCGAACATGTGGAGTCTCCTTTGTTTCGATGGGCAGCGTCTCCTCTCACCCGAGCTGTTTCCCGTGGCAGCCTACGAAACCGGGAGAAAGGTTTTTGCTGCCTTGCCTTTTTCTGTTACTACCCTCCCTGGAGATTCGTTGAGGCGGATTCGTCACACGAAGCCGTTCTGGAGGATCCGCTTGCGCGAACCGCGCGCAGACCCAAACCCCGTATTGGCCTCGCACTCTCCGTAAATTCATTCTAGTCCGCGCGAAATCAGCGGGAAATGCCCGGCAAGAGTTCTAATATGAAATCCGCGCGGGCACCTGCCACCGCAGGCCGCTGTCCGACCCATCCCACTTTTCCAGGAACCTACGGCATGCCACAGGCACAATCCGTTGTAGGGGCAATTCATGAATTGCCCCGACCGTCGACTGGAGTGGACAAGCAGAAACTAATGTCCGAGGCGGTTCTCCGGTGCTGACCGTGGCTGGAGCGACGCGCGGCCCACAGGATTACGACGAGTTGCCTTTTCAGGACTCCCTTGCGGAAAAGCTTGCTTTTTCGTCTTCTCGGCTTTGCGATTTGCTTTTCCTGTATCGACTTTACCTGGTCTTGCTTCCTGTTGACAGGTTCAGCGGCTTTGCCAAACTAAAAGGTGAAAATGAGAACGAAATGGAATTCGGAGAAAGATCATGGCAATTTTCGTCGTCTGCCCGGGTTGCCGAACACGATTCACGGTCAGTGACAAATTTGCTGGGAAGAGCGGCCCGTGTCCCAAATGTAAAACGATCATTCAGATTCCCAAGCTCGAGGAGCAGGTTGTCATCCACGAGCCGGAGATGTTCAGCAGCGGCGGGCGGGGTATCTCCGGGCAACTCACACTCAAACCCATCGCGCGGATGGAACGCCGCTTCACACCCGTCATGATTCTCTCCATAGTGGGCGGCGTGTTGGTGGTGTTCGTGGCTACCCTCGTCCTGGGCCACGTGGGAGTTTTTCGCGATAATTTCTGGCTTCAGGCGATCGGTTTGGCGGTGGTCACCGTACCCGCCAGCGCTGGCGCTTACGAGTTCCTCCGCAATCAGGAGGATCTTCAGCCGTTACGGGGACGCGATCTCTGGATACGTGCGGCAATCTGCGCGGGTGGTTATCTTCTGCTCTGGTGGGGATTCAACTGGCTTGTGGCGAACTTTGTGACGGAAGAATTGTGGACCTGGGCCCTTGTGATCCCTCCTGTATTCGCGGCAGGGGCATTCGTCGGATACCTTGTCTTCGAAATCGAATTTGGGGCGGGATTTCTCCATTTCGCGTTCTTTGCCTTGATCGCCGTCATCCTGCGATGGGCGGCAGGATTGGGATGGATCTGGACGGTGCCCACTCCTCCCGCACCTTATCCGATTGGATAAATCGATACCAACCCGGGCGACGTATCGTGGGCAGCTCGGTGTCCTTTCAGCGCGTCCGTAGGAAGTCAGCCTCATCCTGGAGCCTGTTGGAGGACGCCACTCAAGCGAGCCTCGCGATCAGGTACGATCACACGAGACTGACTGGGGGAAGAGTGTGTTCAAAAATTCTGACGGAACGTCCCAAAAGCAGGGATCCGCACAATGGGGGATCATCCCGCGATAGGGATAATAACCTGACCGGCAGATCGCCGAAGAAAGCTCTTCGTAACAGGCTTCCGCCTGGTTGACCTGAAGAGAGTCTTCAGGATCATAGCAGATACTGAAAACACCCACGAGGGCCCGGCTTGTCACTGCGGAAAAGGTGATGAGCGGCTCAAGCTGATGACGTTCATAAATGGGTGTGACAGTGCGGAGGAGAGCAAGAACATCCTCCCCTCGCATCGGTAACACAGGCGAACACCACAGCGCACCCGCCGCCCTGGGATGGAAAACTGAAGGAACAGACCGGTGTCGCCAGAAAACTCCTTTCAGATGCTCGTCTGAGGGCTCACCCTCCAGAAGCCGATACACCGAATCAGCGCTGCGCACGGCCTCTGCCAGCGGGGTTCGAACGCCCAAACGTTCGGTCATCTCCGCCAACCATCGCCCGACCAACAAAAGCCTGCTTCCAAAGCAGAAAACCGGGGCCAAACCGCGAAACGCCCGTCGTATTTCCTTGGCTGCCTGGCGTGTCATTCCCCGAGAACCGTAAAGCCCTCCCATGAGATTCCACGCGCCAACGCCGAATTTCCGGCGAAGATGCTGACGAACGGGGGCCGGTAATGGTGTCCGCCCTCCCGTGAGCGAATACGGATAGGACGTCCGGGCCGAGATGACGCGGAGATCATTGGCGATGTGTACCGTGCTTCGTACTGTGCCGTCCAGACACAGGGGACGCAATCTTTCTACAATCTGGGCAATCTGATGTTCGCAGGGCACCTTGAGGGCAAATCCGATGAGGGCTTCCGGAGCGGGCAGGAGCCACACGGTCATCCTGGTCACGATTCCCAAGCCCGATTGCGTGAACAGGCCGTCCACCCAGGGGCCCCTACCATAGGGAAACACGTGCTTTGCCCTGGCGTTCTCGTACCTGCCGAATCCCGTCTCAATAACGCGGCCGTCTGGCAAAACCACCTCGTAATTTCCGGCATGCAACACGCGGTTCCCGTAGGGCGTATGTCCAAAGCCCCGTTGCAGGATGTTTCCCACCAGAGACGCTTCCGGTCCCGCACCTGTGGCGTCAGGCACCAGCGGGATCTGATGGGTCTTCAGATAATCAAATAGCTGCCGCTGCGTAACCCCCGGCTCGATCACCGCGTAGGCCAATTCGGTGTTCACCTCGATAATACGGTTCATCCGACTGAGGTCCACGATGGCCATCCCGTCGCGCGGTGGCAGCGGGCCCCCGTAACCCCAGTTCTGTCCGCGGCTGATTGCGTGCAGGGGAATTCCGCTGGCTCGGGCGATCTTCACCACGCCAACGACCTGATCACGGTTGGCCGGGCGGACCGCAGCCACAGGACAGGTCACGTACTTTTTCGGTAAAGCACCGGGATTGTAACGTTCCACAACTGTATCCGGTCCATCAACGTTTTCTGGTCCCAGCAGTTCACTCCATTTCCGAAGGGCAGTCCACAGACGATCCGGCTGTGAAGAGGAACCCTGGACACAGTGCAGAGGGAAAGTTTGGCTCGGCTTGCCTATAATGTCAGTGTGAGCACTTTGCTCGGACTGGGAGGGCATAATTGGAATTGTCATGGCTTTTCAAGCATCTGTTGGCACCAATAGCGGTTAGCGGTAAAGGTCGCTTCGCCAAGAGCGCGATTAACTCCTGGAAAAGCTTAGCTTTTTTAGTGGGCGTGCGGTGGTCGGTAGTCTTTTCGTGAGAACAATCCCCGAAGCAATCGTTAATTAATTTCGCGAATTAAACCCCCGAAAAATGGGGGTCTGCAAGTTGACATGCAGGGGTAGCGGGCGATACATTAGGGGGTGGTGGGAAAGCGGGAAACTTGGCCAGCCGAGCTGGAACGTTGACGAGGCACTCCCCGACCATCGTGATCGGCTGAGGCTGTGCCAGAATAAGAATGACAGTGTCTGGGGTTCAGTTTACGGGCCCATCGTTTGCAGCTTTTCGGACCGAGGTAAAGAAATATGCCCAAGGTCGAGACTTGTTGGGGAATCGACATCGGAAATGCGTCTCTGAAGGCTCTTCGATTGCGACCGGGCGAAAGCCCACAACTCGTGGTGGCCGAGGCGTTTGACTACATTGAGTATCCGATGCTTCTGACGCAACCCTCGGCGGATCCGGCCAGTCTTGTGGAGACCGCTCTCCGGCAGTTCCTTTCGCGCAATGAAGTTCGCGGGCACAAGATTGCCATTTCTGTCTCGGGTGCTACGGGGCTTGCACGCTTCATCAAATTGCCGCCCGTCGAATTGAGCAAGTTGCCCGACGTGGTACGGTACGAGGCCAAACAGCAAATCCCATACGATCTCAACAACGTGGTCTGGCGCTATCAGAGACTGGATGCTGGTGGTGGTGAGAGCGGATTTACCCTGGGAACGACGATTGGCTTGTTCGCCCTCAAGCGAGAGCAGGTCGAAGCGGCCCTTCAACCCTTTCAGAATCTCGGCATCGAGGTGGACATCATCCAGTTGAGTCCCCTGGCGATTTTCAACTATGTGCGGTTCGACGCCATGCCGGACCTGCCACCGCCTGACGAATATGATCCGGACAATCCGCCCCCGGCGGTGGCCGTGATTTCGATGGGAACCGACAGCACAGATCTCGTCATCACCAATGGTTACCGTGTTTGGCAAAGAAATATCCCTATTGGCGGAAGCCACTTCACAAAGGCCCTGAGCAAAGAGCTCAAATTGACGTTTTCCAAAGCAGAGCACATTAAGAAGAATCCCACGACCTACTCCGACCCGAAGGCTGTCTTCCAGGCCATGCGGCCGGTCTTTACCGAGCTTCTCTCAGAGATCCAGCGCTCGATCAGTTATTACAACTCGATTGAGCGATCGATCGAGATTACGCGGGGGCTCGCGCTTGGAAATCCGATGAAATTGCAGGGGCTGCGCGCCTACTTGGAGAAAGGCCTGGGGTTTCCACTTGAATCGGTCGAACATTTTGAACGATTGATGGGCCCTGACGTCGTCCAGTCGCCGGTTTTTCGAGAGAATCTCTCCTGCTTCGCCGTTGTGTATGGACTGGCGCTGCAGGGCATCGGACGGGCCTATATGGAGATCAACATGCTGCCGGATGAAATCGTGAAGGACCGGTTCATCCGGGCGAAAAAACCGTGGGCGCTAGCAGCCGCGACCACTCTGCTGTTTGGGTGTGCGGTGAGTTTTGCTGCTCAGTCGATGGCTTTGAGCACTGTTTCTCCGGAACGTTTCGGCGATGCAGAACGCGCTGCGACGCAGGTGCTCAATACTGTTAAGCAGTATCAGTCTGAACTCGCCTCTGTGGAAGCGGAATTCGACAAGATCAAAACAATCGGAAGCAATATTACCGGCAGCGTTGAGGGACGTCTATTATGGTTGGAGCTGCTCACCGCGATCAACCAGGCGCTTCCGCAGTATGAGCGGAAGGCTGCAGAGGCGTTGGATGTCTCAAGTGCCGGAGACGCCAAAAAGCAACAGGAAATTCTAGAGCGCCGGGATGAAATCCATATCACCAGTCTCGAGGCAGTTCGGATGGAGCAACTGGAAACGTGGTGGCAGCAGATGGGCGGTTGGTACCGTCCGCCCGGGGAAAAGGAGCCCGAGCCTCAGGCTACCACCGGTGCTACGACAGGAAGCGCCATGGGAAGCACAGCGGGATCGGCGACGTCGCCTTACGGCGCAAGTTACGGAATGAGTTCCGGGCCGGAGTCGATGTACGGTGGGTTTGCCGGTGCAGTCCTGGGTGATCCCCCCAATCCGCCGCCCGCGGATATTAAGGGGCCCAGTGGGCCGGGATACGTCATCCGTCTCACCGGGTATCATTTCCACAATAGCGAGGTGGCCGGGACGAATCAGGGGGCGCAGTACGTCCGTAACACCCTGATCAAGAAACTGGAAGAAGGCCAGTTTTTGATCAATGGAAAGTGGGTGACGGCGAAAGAGTTGGGGATTATGTATCCCATGCTCATCAATCCAGGGCGTATTCAGGTAGTGCGTATCCGCGACCCGTTCTACACGCCACCCACCACGCCAACAGGCACGCCGGGGGCTCCGGTGCCACCACTCGGCACGGCGCCGACTTTGACCGGGATTCCTGGGTCTCCGGGGGCAATCGGCACCGGCGCAACGTCGACAACCACCGGGGACACCATGCCTGGCTTTATCACTTTGCGGAGATTTCAGTTCACCATTCAGTTTGCATGGCAACCCAAGACGGAATCCGAGCGAGAAGAGGCCCGGAAGAAAGCTGCCGAAGAAGCCGCCCAGCAGGCTGGTGGAACACCCGAAGGGCAGACGGCACCGGCGGATACTGCCCAACCGGCAGCGGGCACTGTTCCCGCCGGGCCAGGTGCAGCTCCGGCTCCAGGTGCGACCGCTCCGGCGAACGCAACGCCCACAAGCCCGCAACCCGGTGCTTTGCCGCCGCAGGGGGCAATGCCGGCAACTGCTCCAGGACCCGGTGTTCCCCAGGCGGGAGCGCCGCCGCAACTGGTACCCGGCAACGTCCCTGGTGCTCCCCCGGCGGTTGGTGGGCCGGGACCAGTCGCGCCGCCTAATTCGGCGCCAGTTCCAGGTGCAGCAGGACAGCAGCCGCCGCCCGATGCCGCTTCCTTGCCTGATGCTCCGATTATGCCAAGCGAAGATCAAACAGCTCCAGCGCCGCCCGCCGGAGGACAGACTGGCGTTCCCCCTGCCCAGCAACCTCCGACTGGACCGGCCGGGCAAACGCCGGGGCCGGGTGCGGGCACTCCATGACGGCTGACAGTAAAGACTCGCGGCGAAATAACATACGTGAGGGAACCTCAATATGAACCAGTTGCAACCGATCCTTGCAGCGATCAAAAAGTGGGGTTTTTGGGCAATCTGCGGGTTGGCCGTGTTAATTGGCCTGGGGGTCTGGTTTGTCGCTCAGCAGTCGGTCCAGGCGAGCATCAAGGCGCGGAAGGATCAGCTCGAAGGGCTCAAGTCCCAGGTGAGCGGCGTGAAGCCCGGGTCGCCTAATTCCCAGGTGATTGAAGCCACCAAGAAAAAGATCGAGGAGTTGAAGGCTGATGTTTACCAGGCGTGGGTGTCCATGTACGCCGCTCAAAAAGAGAAGAATAAATGGCCGGCGGCTCTCGGAGACGAATTTCTTAACTGGGTGAATCAGCCTGGCCGCAAATTCGGAGATCCGATTCCGGAACGTTTTCGCGAAATCTATCTCAATTTCATCGAACAGCATTTCCCTACTCTGTTCGAGATCGTCAATCTTCGCCGGCCAAAGGGAACAGATTTGAAGCGACTGGGAAGTATCCGCGGAATGGCTGGGCCGGCTGGGTATGGTGGCGCATCCGGCTATCCTGGGGCCGTAAGCACAGTGGGTGAGGAGGGATATGGCACGGGCTACCCTGGTACAGGGTACCCGGGGGCTGCATATCCGGGAACAACCGGTACCGGCGGCCCTGCAACAATCGAGATGGAAGGGATAGTGGAGTGGAACCCACAAAACATCGCCGCCATTAAGCAGCGTTTTGCGTGGGTTAAGGTTCCGACCTCCGAAGAAATTTGGAATGCCCAAGAAGACCTCTGGGTTTATGAGGCCCTGTTGCGGATTATCGCCAAGACAAACGAAGGCGCTACGGGTCCTCACAATGCGGCCGTCAAACGAATTAACGCCATCGAGATTGGCCCGGATGCGGCACGATACCTGGCTACGAGCATGGCGGGGGCAATGCCGACTGGATCCGGAAGCATCGGCTCCCCCGGCGGCATGGGTTCGCCCGGATCAGCACCGATGAGTTCTGGCCCGGTCTCTCCGGAAGCCGGGGGAAGCGAATATGGGTCGGGCTACGGGATGCCGGGAACAACACTTTACGGACGATATGTGGATGCCGCCGGCAAGCCGCTTCCGCCGGGCTCCCCTCAACCTTTTGCTGAATTCAAAATGATGCCCATCCGGATGGATCTGGTTGTCGACCAGCGTAAGCTCGATCAGCTCCTCGTAAACTGCGTCAACTCGGATATGCCCGTCCGTATCACCCGCGTCCTGGTGCGACCAAGCCAGGCGTCAATGGGACAGCCGGGTGCTATGGGTTACGGCGGAATGGGGAGCACTGGGATGGTCAACCCGATGTCGGAAAGCTACGGCGAAGAGACTGCTGGACCGGGCTACGGGACAAGTCCTTACGGAACAGGCGGACCCGGTGCGACAACGGCCTCAGCGACCAGCAATTATGACGTCCCGGTAATCATCGAAGGAATTATCTACATTTTCAATCCGCCCAATATCGAGGAACTCGGCAAACCAGGCGCTCCGGAGTTGCCGTCAGGCCAATCGCTGGCGCAGCCCGCGGCTGAACAAGGACAGCCCGCTGCTCCGGCGCCCGAATCGGGAGTGCCGACTCAACCGGGGACTGGGCAGCAACCCGCTACCCAGCAGCCGACGGCACCGCAGGCTCCCGCTGGTGGTCCGCAGGGCCCAACACCAGCGCCGCCTGGTGGCGCCCAGCCGACAGCCCCGGCGCAAGGCGGCCCACAGCCTGGGGTTAGCGCACCGCCTGTCCAGCCAGCGGCTCCTGGCAACGCGGAAGTGCAACCGAATGCCGGTCAGCCTGCTGCAGGTGGCCAACCCCCGGTTGGAAATGTCCCCGCTCAGCCGCCAGCACCACAGCCGGGAACACAGCCACCTGCTGGGCCACAGGCTCCGGCCAATCCACCGGCGGTGCCACCACAAGCCTGAAAAAGCGCTCTTGGGAAATTTGGCTGACAGCTCACTGGGAAAGAAATCGATTTTAGACGACAAACATCTGTCCCGACCCTGAACGTGGGGATTCGATCATGGCGAAGAGCAAATCCGGTTCGTTTGATCAATTGCTGGCAGCGGTTTGGGAAAAAATTGTCCTTGGTGTGGCGGTGGTTATCACCATCGGGCTGATCATCATGTCATTCATGAGCACGCCCAAGGTGGACGTCACTCCGGAACAACTCACCCAACTGGCAAGTCGAGCAGAGCAGAATTATAAGAGCACCCCTCCGCAACCAACGCGTGATGTGCCGGGCTTTGCGGAGGTTGCCAAGCGAATCCGGGAGTCGGTGTCCTCCACAGGATACCAAATCGTTGTGCCCTTCGATCCCCCCATCTTCGAACAAAGGCGCAAGCGAGGTCAACCGACAGTCTACCCGGTGGCGGATCTTCGTGCCGCCGCTGGCCACGGAGCTGTGGCGGGGCTCGCCGGTGGATCCGCGGGAACACCCACGGGATATCCAGGCACTGGGTACCCTGGGTCTACAGGATACCCGGGCAGTTCCGGGCCACCCGGGATGATGCCCACCATGCCCGAAACTTCTTACAGTGAAGAAGGTTCCGGTTACTCGGGCTACTCCAGTTATGCGGGATATGGCGGAGGCCCAACGGGCCCCAGTCATGGGCGGCGCTGGGTGGTCGTGACGGGGATCATTGAATGGGAAAAGCAGGTTCGCGCTTTCCGAGATGCATTTCAAGACGCAATTCGGGTCAATAGAGGAACTACGGGTGCTGTTGCCACCGGATATCCAGGTTCGACAGGCTACCCAGGATACCCAGGCTATTCAGAGTATGGGAGCTCTGGCGAGGAGACGGGATATCCAGGCTCCAGCGGTTATCCCATGTCCGGCTCCGGGATGCCAGGGGCCCTCGACATCGAATTGCCGCAATACGTTTACTTTTCCATCGAACGGGCCGAGGTGACGGATGATTCCGCACCTCCGGACAGTCTAAAATGGGAGCCTCTCAACGCCCGGGCCCGCTGGTTCGAAGAACAGCGCATCCCTCACGACCAGTTCATGTACGTATCGCCTGAATATGTCATGCCACCTGGGCAGGTGCCATTCACCTGGCCGCTCGTTCAATTGACGGCAGGGGACACCTGGGGCAAGGAAGTGGCTCACGATCCCGATATTCCATTCCTAGCCCCACGACGGACGTTAGGTTACGGCTATGGGCCTTATGCATCGATGGGTGGCTACCCGGGGGAAGAAGGGTCCGTGGCAATGACTGGTCCCGTCAGCACGATGGGGCCAACCGGTCCGGCGGGGCCCATTCCGACGTCCCTTGCACCGGGCCAGAGACAGCAACCGGGAGGGGCGGCGGGTGCCCCGGCCGCGCAGCCGGCGGCTCCGGAAATTCCTGATGCCCCGTTCGATCCCACACAGATGGCCCCAGGTGTGCCGGGTGCATCGCCTTATGGCACTTATCCGGGTGGGGCTTATCCTGGCACTCCCTATCCTGGGGGTACGTATCCCGGGTATCCAACGACGAGTGGTCCGCCGGGCTATGGATCGGAATATGAATCTTCTTATCCAGGATATCCGACCACGGGTTCACCCTATCCAGGTTACGCTCAGCAGCGCAAAGAGGCTCCCGTCAAACTATTCCGATTCGTTGATTACAAGGTGGAACCAAACAAAAAGTATCGTTATCGGGTCAAGTTGTGGCTCGCGAATCCCAATTACAAACTACCTCCGCAAGTCCTGGAGGACGAATCTCTTGCCAAAGACGCATGGCTGCTTACCGAATGGAGTCAGCCGTCAAATGTGGTCCGTGTGCCTGCCGATACCGGTGTCCTGGCTGGTCCAGCCAAAGCCGGCCGGGCGCCATTCATCGAACCGCGGATTACCGTGGGTGTGACGGTCTTTCAACCCACACGCGGACTTACAAAATTCTTTGAGTTTCCGGATCTAGTCCGAGGCACCATCGTGGACTTCAGTGCTGACGATGTGAAGAAAATGAATCCGCCAAAAAAAGAAAAGAAACCCAGCACGCAGTACGGCGAATACGGTGAATATGGCAGTAGCTCCGGCCCACCTGGATTGGAGGGGCTGCCCGGCATGGTGGGTTCGACCACAAGCGGTCCGCCCGCCTATGCCACGAGCGGTTCGCCAGGCTATCCCGGTTATCCCGGAACAACTTCGGGCACGCAGCAGGAAGAAACTCCGATCGATTACTTCACACGGCTTATGATCGTGGATCTGGCGGGGGGTGAAACGCTTCCCAATAAAGACTTGGCTCCTTCCAGGTTGGTCGTGATGGATCCCGAGGGTAATCTGATGCTCCGGGACGAGCTGGAAGATGAAGCCCAGTACAAGCGATTCACGCAAGCCGCCCAACCCAGCCCGTACGGTCCATACGCCACAGGCCCCGGGGAAGAATCTATGTATCCGTCAGAGTACCCCGAATACGAGCAGGAGTATGGGCCTGCGAGAGGACGAACGTCGAGAACCGGTACCGCGACGCGTGGAACCAGGGGAAGCACGTCCCGACCTCCGGCAGGTAGTCCGGCAGGGAGCCGGGGTGGGCCGCGGGGCAGCCCGTCGGGGCCGCCAGGATATGCCCCTGGCCCGTGATCTGGCCAACCGCTATCGTCTCGGTTTGAACACTGCTTCAAACTTGTATCTTCAGCCCCGAAAGCATTTTCGGGGCTTTTTTGTTTGGAACCCTTCGCTATTATGAGTCAATCGCTTGATACCGTCCATTAAAAAAGAAAGCACCCGACTTGCACCGCGGCACCTTTTTGTGGCACACTACACGCAAATATCAGCAAAGAAGTGGAGTTTCCAGCCTAAAAGCAAAGGCCGTGCCTTGTGTAACCAGACGACCGATTCAGTTATCGGTTATGGTAGAGCGATCGCCGTACCGATCAGGGGTGATCGCAAAACCATTCCAGAGTGTCTATGCTCTGGTTACACAAAGTTGAAAATGCCGACCAGGTCGTTTGTTGCGACGGCAAACGATTCGTTAGGAGAAGCAAACGATGAAAGGGATTGTCCGGAGTGCTATTCGCATTGTCCCTTTTTTAGTGGGTCTTGTGGTCCTGACGCTTGTCATTTTCTGGCTATCTGGGTTCTTTAACGAGAAGATCGCGCCCGGCGAGGTCACGACGGAACTTCCCCGGTTTGATCCCAACGTGGAAACCAAGGAGCCAGTGGAAGTCGTAGAAAAGCCGTACATCGAGGAGGCCGTCGGCACGGTGAAGGCCCGCGAGCGGACAACCATCTCCGCACGGATCATGTCCACGATTACCAAAATCCACGTGCGAGCAGGGGACCGGGTCAAGCAGGGGGATGTGCTGATCGAATTGGACCGGGCAGCTCTCGAGCGGCAGCGAAGCCAGGCTCAGGCGGCGATTCAGGCGGCCGAGGCGGCCTTCAAGCAGGCCCAGGATGATTTCGAACGCGCCGAGCGTTTGCGCAAGCAACAGCCCGGGGCCATCAGCGAGCAACAGTTCAACGAGTTCCGCACACGGCGAGACCAGGCACAGGCCAATTACGAAAAAGCCAAGCAGGCGTTGGCCGAAATCGAAGTGAACCTGTCCTATTGCACCATCCTTGCTCCTCGTCACGGCCAGATTGTCGATCGTCTTGCAGAGGAAGGGGACACAGCCTCCCCTGGGGTTCCCCTTTTGACGATGTATGATCCCTCTTCGCTTCGATTAGAGGTGCCCGTTGCGGAGCACCTGGCCAATCGTCTGAAGATAGGCGACAAGGTCAAAGTTTATATTGACGCTCTTCAACAGACGATTGAAGGCACCGTGGATGAAAAGGTGCCACAGGCAGATGTCGCTACTCGAAGTGTGCTCGTAAAAATTGCCCTGCCGGAAACTCCAGGATTGGTCGAGGGTATGTTTGGACGCGTGCAGATCGAAGCGGGACAACGCAAACATCTCTGTCTTAATGCAGCCGCCATCAAGCGAATTGGACAACTCGATTTCGTCGAGGTGGTTCACCCCGATGGCACAAAGGAGCGGCGACTCATCCAGGTCGGCCGCTTTGGACGCCCAGGACATTTGGAAGTTCTGAGTGGCCTCAAGGCCGGCGAGATGGTAGCCGTCCCCAAAAATGCAGACCCAAGTGTCTGTCCTTATCTTGGCGTCTCTCAAAGCAACGAAGAAGGGACATCGCAGCCAACTTCCAAAGGCACTGTCCCGGAGGAGCATTGATTTTGCTTGACTCTGCCCACAGGAAGGGGATCACGTGTCCAGCCAGAAAAATCGAGACACACTGGGTAGGCGGGGGACTTATCATCGGGGTCAAGCGGCGAGTTCTTAAGCCACCAGAAACTACACAGACATAAAAAGGGAGGCTCGACCGTGACAAGTCCTCAGGAAAAGGTCCCGTTCTTTACGCGTATCGTGGATGTCTTCCTGCGGGGAGACTCCGCGATCATGCTAACGGTTATCTCTATCATCATCGGTCTGGGTTCGCTGTGGATTACGCCACGCGAGGAAGAACCACAGATTGTGGTGCCGATGATGGACGTGTTCATTTCGGCACCGGGACTCTCCGCGCAGGAAGTGGAACAGCAAATCACCAATCGCCTGGAACGAATTGTTTATCAAATCGACGGCGTGGAGTACGTCTATTCGATGTCCCGTCCCGGGCAAGCGATTCTCATTGTTCGGTTCTATGTGGGTCAGGATCGAGAAGACTCCCTCGTAAAGCTCCACAGCAAGATCCAGTCCTACATCGATGAGGCGCCGCGTAGCGTCCAGGCGTGGGTCATCAAGCCGGTGGAAATTGACGATGTTCCGATCGTCAACATCACGCTGTGGTCGCGCGACCCAGAAAAAGTCAGCGATTACGAGTTGCGGCGTCTCGCGGAGCAACTTCAGAACGAATTGAAAGCCGTTCCCCAAACTAACCGCGTGACCGTGGTGGGTGGACGTCCGCGGCAAATTCGGGTGGAGGTCAACCCGATTAAACTTGCTGCCCGCAGCACCTCCATTCTCCAGGTCGCCCAGGCCCTGCGTGCCAGCAACGTCAACGTTCAGGCCGGCAGTTTCAATCAGCAGGGACAAGAGTTCATCGTGGAGGCGGGTACCTTTGTCGAGGATGCCATTGAACTGCAGAATCTCGTTGTGAATGTTGTGGGAAACCGGCCCGTCTATCTGAAGGACGTGGCAGAGGTGATCGACGGTCCTGCTGAACCAACATCGTATACCTGGATCGGTTTCGGACCGGCATCGCGTCACCCGGAGGTTCCCATCGAGCACATTACACCGGCCGATTTCCGCACTCCTCGGGAAAAGATCGGCGTCGATTTCTATCCCGCCGTGACCATCGCAGTTGCCAAACAAAAGGGATCCAATGCCGTCTGGGTGGCCCGGGCTGTCGAAGAGCGCATGGCCGAACTGGCCAAGACCCATCTCCCGGCGGAGGTGTTTTACAGGATTACGCGAGACTATGGCGAAACGGCCAATGAAAAAGTCAACGAACTGGTTGAGGCACTGGTTGTGGCTGTTCTGACCGTCATTGGTTTGATCTGGCTGACAATCGGCTGGCGTGCCGCTGTGGTCATCGCGCTGGCGGTACCGGTTTGTTACAGCGTCACGCTGTTCATCAACTACCTTGCCGGTTACACCATCAACCGCGTCACGCTCTTCGCCCTCATTCTGGCTCTGGGGCTTCTCGTGGATGATCCTATCACGGACGTGGAGAACATAGCGCGGTACTTTTCGATGCGGATATTACCGCCCCGTCCGGCCGTTCTCCGGGCGGTCCAGGAGGTGCGGCCTGCCCTGGTCATGTCCACACTCGCCATCGTGGCCAGCTTTGCACCGATGGCTTTCATCACAGGGATGATGGGACCGTACATGGCGCCCATGGCGCTCAACGTGCCGGTGACTCTCCTGGTGTCGCTCGCTGTTTCGCTTCTCATCACGCCGTGGATGGCCATGTTTGCCCTCCAAGGCGCCAAGCACCACGAGACCCAAGAAGAGTCTTCCTATGACTTGACGAAACGGCCTGTGTACCGACTTGTGAGTGTGGTGTTTCGTCCAATCCTGAACCGGTCGTGGGTGGCCTGGGGAGTGGTCGGCACGGTTGCCGTGCTCTTTTTCGCGTCCTTGCTGCTCCCGGGATTGCGGGTGGTCCCTCTCAAGATGCTTCCCTATGACAACAAGAATGAATTTCAGGTGGTGATTGATATGCCGGAGGGGACAACGCTGGAAGAAACGGATGCCGTGGCCCGGCGGGTCGCCGCATACCTGGCCGGCCTGCCCGAGGTCAAAGATTTCCAGATCTACGCGGGACTTTCCTCTCCCATGGATTTCAACGGGCTCGTGCGGCACTACTTCCTGCGACAAGGGAGCAACGTGGCCGATATCCGAATCAATCTTCTCCACAAGGATCATCGCGCCCATCAGTCACATGAGATCGTCCTGCGAATTCGCCATGATATCGAAAAAATTGCGAAGGAAACCAACGCCAACATCAAACTGGTGGAAGTCCCGCCTGGCCCGCCCGTCATCGCAACGATCACGGCCGAGGTATACGGTCCACCGGACGCCGACTACCTCCAGCTCATTGCAGCGGCCAAGAAAGTTGAAGAGCGAATGTGGCGCGAGCCCGGCGTGGTGGACGTGGATATTTCGGCCGAAGCCGATCAGCCCAAGCGCGTGTTTATAACCGACCAGCCGAAGGCAGCGTTATCGGGAGTCTCCAAAGAGGTTATTGCGCAGACGATTCAAGCGGCGTTGAGCGGCTATCCCGCCACGGAACTCCATATTCCCTCCGAGGTCAATCCATTACCTGTCATTGTTCGGCTGAAACGCTCAGAACGTTCCGCGGAGGACGATCTCGCGGAAATTTATGTCCACGGCCAGAATGGCCAGTTGGTGCAACTCGGCTCGCTGGGCGGCTTTGTGTCCACCAATCCGGACGGAAGCCCCCTGCTCGAAGACAAGACGATCTATCATAAGAACCTGCAACGGGTGGTGTATGTGTATGGAGAAATCGCCGGTCGTCCGCCGGCCGATGCGATCATCGATATGGAAATGGATCGTGTGGCGCAATCGGCACTCGCCCATTTGAAGCCGAACCCGCGGCCCTGGCAGGAACGCACCTGGTTCCATCCCGGTGGCGGAGATTACTGGGCCGTTCCGGATGGCTACCGCGTCGTTTGGGCCGGGGAAGGCGAATGGAAAATCACTCTCGACGTCTTCCGGGACTTAGGCATCGCATTTGGCGTGGCCTTGGTGGTCATCTTCATTCTCCTGATGTTCGAGACAAAATCTCGGGTTCTGCCGCTCATCATCATGCTGGCAATCCCGCTGACCATGATTGGCATCATGCCTGGCTTTTGGCTCCTCAACATCCTCACCAATAGACCGGTGGGAGGTTTTGCCAATCCCGTCTTCTTCACTGCCACGGCCATGATTGGAATGATTGGACTTGCCGGCATTGTCGTGCGAAACTCCGTGGTCCTGATCGACTTCATCCATCATAGTTTGATGGATGGGTATGACCTCAAAGAGGCCATCGTCCGAAGCGTCGCCGTTCGGCTACGCCCAATTTTCCTGACATCGGCCACCACACTGCTGGGAAACTGGGTCATCACGCTTGACCCGATTTTCTCCGGCCTTGCCTGGTCGATCATCTTTGGTATCTTCGCCTCGACAACCTTCACACTCGTCGTCATTCCCACTGTGTACTGGCTCCTGTATCGCCGACGCGGAGGGGCCATCACGCTACCGCCCAAGGCTGGCGACCAGGATAGGTCGGAGAACAGGGAAGAGTGACGAAATAGGATGCGGCTGATGAGCATTCTGCCGCTCGAATTCTGGGCCCTGGGGGAAACCTCACGCGGCGCACGAGAAATGATATGCGGCTGCGAAGCTGCTTATGAACTTCGCAGCAGGTCATAGGCCGTGGCCAGGTCCATCACCAGGTGGGTCCACAGCCTGAGACGTGGATTTGTCAAAAGGGGACGTAACGCGTCTGTTTTCAGCCGCTGGCATTCACTGCACGGCCCCGCGATGAGCACGACATATTTGTTCGGCTGCTGGGCCAGCGCGACTAATTCCTCAATTTCAAATAGGGTCACGACCTGAACAGGGCATTCTTCCACGATGGGACCAGTCGCTGAATAAGGGCGAAACTGCACATCGCCCACCCAGCCCGCCCGCACCATTGTGTCGATTTGCGCCTGTGTGATGGTTCCCTCTTGCTGGAGTGCCTTCAAAAACTGCCCCAGCATCCCATGCTCATCCTGAGCTGCGGCGAAGGATGTGATGACAATGTCGATCTCCTTGGCCCGTTCAAACGAGTGACGCACGCTGGGGTTTTGCCGCACCCGGTCATACTCCTCCCGCGAGACGAGGGGCTCGGAGAACAACCCCACATACTCCACAGGGGTGATCACCTCGGAAAAATATCCGAAATAAGTCACGGGAGCCTTGTACGGCTGATCGATGAAAAAGCCCCCTGCCGAGATCGCATGAAGCACAAGCGGCGGGCACTGAAGATCAGAATAAACCCGCTGGGCAAGCCGCCGTGCCACCATCATCGACGAATACCCCGCCCCTAGCCCCACGTGGACCTTCTCCTTTTTGCCGCGAAGCCGATGGATGAGCTGGAACGTCAAATCCGCTGCGACGGCGCTCACATTTCGGGCAGCTTCCGGTCCGCGGACATTCACCACCTGAATGGCGTCCTCGGCAAGCGACTCCAGACCAAATGTTTTGCGAATTTCCGATGCCAGATGCGATTCGCGGGGCGGGCAGAGAAGCAGATACTGGCGACGCACGGCCTCCCAGAACAGGGGATAAATCCGTTCTCTCGTCAGGTCCTCTCGGCCCAGATGTTTACGTGCCCATGCTGCAACCGCCGCGGCAGCACCGCGACGGCGATCATTCTGATCCTTGGCGTTGCCGCTGCAGTGCTGACCAAGCTGCTCCAGAAACCGGTTGCAGATGGCGTAAACTATTTCGTCACTTTCCTGCGCTGGATGCCAACTTCCACGTCGTGGGCTCAAGATCTTGTCTCCTTCACTCGGTTACAAGACGGAATTTTACGAGACAAAATCCCTGACTACCGTGCGGAACAGAAACAGGTGGATAACCATTATGAAGCGCCAATAAGCCAAGCGGACGCACCTCACGCATGGTGGCCCGCGCGATGAACATCAATGATAACCCACTTTAACCGTGACGAGGTGTTCCTTCAACCGCCCAGTTCATTTCACGAATGTTTTGCTGTCATCTAACGTTTGATCGGCATCTTGACATCCCCGAATTCGGCGGCTCTTTGATCCACTCGCCGGGCCGACCCCAAGCAACCGAAATCATCTCGGTTGGATCAAGCCAATGGAGCTCCCGCGCTCTATTGACGCAGGGTCAACGCCAATGAGGGGCATCTCCCGCAACGGCCTCCCTTCCATGGCGAATGTGACGCGGGAATGCAGCAGAGACCATAACAGCGTTCGGTTCAGCGCGCCCATAATAAGAGGGTTCGGGGAAAACGATTTCGCAGCCGCCGATGCTGACGCGGACAACGCGCGGGCTCCGCTTGCTTCCACTCGATTGGGGATCCTGCATGCGGAAGATGATTGTCGTGGCGGCGGCACGATTGGTGGCCATTCAATCACCAGAAAGAAGGAAGCGAACATGCCGGACGAGGTTCCATCATCTTTGCCGCGTCACAAAATCATCCATCGAAAGGGCTCCCCGGCGCAAGGGGTGCAATTGCTGGGACCGTACCGATTGCAGTCGCTCATTGAACCAGAGGAAGAGCTGAACGCGACGTTCTACCGAGTATGGATCGGTCCCCATCAAACGACGGCCACCAGCTACCATCGGGTAGCAGAGGAGTTCTATTACGTTCTATCAGGTCGTGGGGAAGCCGTTCTCAACGGCCAGTTCTACCGGCTGGAGCCGGGTGATTTTCTCCGCCTCCCGCCTGGCACAACTCATCGGTTCATCACTGCCGACGAGACCCTGGAAATGCTCAATATCCACTGCCCGGGCTCACGGCCTGATCGAGATGTTTACTTCATTGATGAACCGCCGCCTGGTTTCTCGCCACCCTCGAACGCAACCGACGGAGCTAGCGACGAATAATGAAAAGCGCAGTGATCATACGCGAGAAACAAGGATTCCCTATTCACTCATCCCCACTTTTCGGCCGGCGATGGGGAGGCGGAGCTCGATAGGCCCTCGCATGGGAGCGAGATTCAACCCAGGGGATCTGCTTGTCAGTTCCGCTTTCCTGAATTCCAACTGCTTGCCTCCGTCGGTAGTTAAACGTTAGGGGCAATTCATGAATTGCCCCTACGCCACATTATGCCCGTGGCGTGATGTAGCTTTTTGCAAAAACTGGGCATGGGTTAGCTATCCCCTCGGGTCTCCTGGTTTGGCAATTGTCAAGCTCAAAAGTTAAATGACACGCCCGCGACGCCACCGTGGAGCAGGAGATCCCCGTTCGAGTCGATATGCTCGATGGCGTCCACAATATCAACCACATAGAAGGGATACTGCTCGTCGGCCAGCGCGATTTCCGAAACGGCAACAAGCCGGTAGCCCACGAAGGCACTCCAGCGAGGATTGATCTGCCATGTGAGGCATGCCTCAATTTCGCTGAGCACGGAAAATCGATCGTCTGAGGACACGACGGGATACTGTCCGGGAACAGGCGTCCCTACAGGTGGATCGGGATTGGGAGCAAAGAGTTCGCCATCTCCCCGGTAGGCATCAAACCGGTTGTGAATGTGGTTGTTGTACAGGCCGACTTTCGGCCGGCAGGACAAAACGAGGCAATCGGAAATAGGCCAGCGCACATCAAATCCCAGTTGTACACCCACGAGGTTGTTTTCAACCCGATCGGAGAGATAACCCTCCAACTCCGGCTGGCTTCCCCAAGCATTTGGGTGGCGTTTTGAGCCGTAGGTCAGCCGTTCATCGAACCGGAAATAGCGAACGCCCACCAACCAGTCCACACCCACACGGTAACCTTCCCAGGGTATTCGGTGCCGAATGAGGTTGATCTCGGCATTGTGGATTTCATTGGATCTCCAGAGGGCCTGTTCGTATGCTCCGGTAAAAAGATCCACGGGCAGTCCCGGAATCGTGGGATCCGCATAAACGACGTCGGTGAAATCCAGTGTGCTGCTGACAGATTCCGGATGTGTGGCCGTGGCATCGCCTTTCATAACGGCCAGGCCCCAGTATGTGCCCTCCAGCCGCCAGTTGTCACATGCGAAGGAACGCCCCACTGTGGCCAGCCAACCGCCCCGCCAGGCGGTGCGAGCCTGTTCGCTGCTCATGATTTCATTGGCGTTGTTATTCGACTGGTAACTGAACCATACCCGGTTGGGATCATTGCGGCCCATAATCAGGCCTGCCCCCTCCCAATACCACTCTCCACGAGGCTGTGGATCACACTCTTCGAGGAGCCATCTCCGGTGTGGCCACATGTGTCGTGGACGCGCGTTTCGTCCATTTTGGTCGCACGTGGCCTGTTCCTCGTGCAACATCCGGTCGATCAACGTCCCATTGGAAGGCTCCACAGTTCCGTAAGGGTTTTCCTTCTTGCTTTTTTGTGTGTCCTCCGGCGTCGGCAGCGGCAAACGGCGCATCGGCTGACCGTTCGGTTGAGAGACTCCGGCCGATGATGATGGGATTAAATTGAATTGGCCAGATGGGACTGGCGCGGAGGTACTGGACGCGACGGGGGGCAGCCGTAGAAGATTCGGTGTCCCTGCGGAACCCATTTCCGCGGAACCGCTTCCAGGAGTTGTCGGCGAGATTGGGTCACTCTCCGGGGCTGCCAAAATGGGGAGCAGATCAGGACTGGCGGTCAGCCCGTATTGCGCCGAGCATTGGGAGCCGGCCCAGAGCATGAACCACACCACTGTACCTGCCAGTAAACACCCCGCAAAACGGACGTTACACCGACCGCGATTTCGTTTCATCCGAGATATCCTTATGCAATGCGTATTTCTTGCCACCTCGTGTTCGAAAACGACAATCACTTGGTGTGTTCGGCAGAACGATGATTTCATGTCTCCGGTGTTGCGCCCGATTCAAATTGGCGTACGTAACGGTTCTTCAGGAAAGCGCGGCACGCATGGGAAAACTGAACGTGCCTTCCGCTCCATTTATGAGAATCGGTCAGGGAATAGCTGACTCAGCGCAAAAACAGGTCCTGCGGAGTGAAATCAACGTGGGGGTTCGTTCATATGTTCGGAAAAGCAGGAATTATTGGTACGTACTTCGGACAAGCGAAGCCGACCTCGTCGGCACAACCGCTGTTTTTGGTATTGTCGTTATAGTTTTTCTCAGCGCTGAAAGCGAGGGAAGGCTTAAGGATCCGCCACCCACCCGCCTGCCACCGGACAGCCCTTTCCGCGTGAAAACAAGGCCAGTTGTGCGGGTTTTGGATGGCCGTTCAAGCACCTCGAGCGGTAGATCGCTCCGCCTTGGCTACTCGGGCACCAAGATCAATAACGAAGGCTTTACGACAGCCGCCGGGCGCCGCTACCCGGCCTGTTTCAGAGGGTGCCTTTCCTGGACGGTTTGGGCAATGATTTCTCGCGCAAGATTGCGATAGTCTTCTGCGCCGTTGGAATCCGGTGCGTACTGGAAGATTGACTGCCCGAAACTGGGAGCTTCCGCGAGCCGGACGTTCCGGCGAATTCTCGTCTGAAAGAGCTGGGCGCCCGCCCAGGGAGTCCGTCCATCGCGGCGATTGCCGAAGAAGGCCCCCACGTCTTCGGAAACCTCGAGCGCCAGCCGGGTGTGGGAGTCGAACATGCAAAGGATAATCCCCGTCAATCGCAACCGGCTGTTGAGCCGTTTAGCTACTAGTTCAATTGTTTGAAGAAGCTTACTCAACCCATGAAGGGCAAGGAAATGCGGCTGGAGCGGGATAAACACCTCGTTGACCGCGGCAAGCGCGTTGATCGTGAGAATCCCCAGGCTGGGCGGGCAATCCACCAGCAGAAAATCGAATTTTTCTGGATCCTCGGAAAGCTTATCGCGCAGAATGACCTCCCGACCCACCACGCCCGCCAGCTCAACTTCGGCGGCCGCCAAATCCAGATGAGAGGGAACAACCCATAAGTTTTCAGTGATCTTACGTCGGACGTCAGCCAGCGGACGATCGCGCACCAGCACGTCATAGACGGAGAGCATGTCAATCTGGGGTTCAATGCCGAAATGCAATGACGCATGTGCCTGCGGATCCATATCGATGAGACAGGTGCGAAAACCTTCGGTAGCAAAGGCCGCTGCCAGATTCACAGCGGTGGTGGTTTTTCCCACGCCTCCTTTTTGATTCATGATCGCTATGGACCGCATCGTAACTCCTTCCGTGGTTGGCGATGGACGCATACTGCTCCCTGTGCTGCTGCGTGAATAAGCCCGATTATACCGAAGAAGCGGCCCGGCTTCCTAGATCAAATTGGGGCGTCTCATGTCGTGCTATCAGCCGCGACAAGAAGCAAATGTTTTGTGTCTTGTCAAGATGGGCGATGCTTTCGTATAAGCCATGCATTGGTCTGCCGCGACAAAACGCGTGCGGGAGACTTGTTTGGCGTGCAATCACCTTATTAGGATGAAAGTGTTGGGGATAGGGCTCGACCATTGACCACGCTGAGAGCCTCGTAGTCGGGAGAGCAGCGATGATTCGCTACGTGTGTGACCTGTGTCGGCGGGAGATTGATCCGGACCGCGACATTCGGTATCAGGTGAAAATCGAAGTGAGGGCGGCTTTTGAACCCGTGAACGACGACGAGCCCGACGATCGGGATCACCTGGAAGAGATTCAGGAGATTCTGGAATCTCTCAACCAACTGGGCGAGGAGGCTTTCGAGACGGCTGAGAAGGTCCTTCGCTTTGATCTCTGTGCGGAGTGCCGGAAAAAATTCCTTCGGGATCCACTGGGCCGGGAAACAAGCAAGATCCTCGGCTTCAGCAAAAACTGATGCGGTTCTCCCGCGTTTGCAGACCCATAAGATGCATTGATATCCTGTAAGCTCAAATCAGGATGAACACATCGAAGCGAACGGGCGAATTGTGCCTCTTGCTCGGCGGTCGAAACTTAAGCAACTCGAGGCACGAATGAACTTGTAATTTGAGCTTGATCTATTCACACACTCGGGCGGATTTTTATGAACCGGCGATTCCCGAGGTTTCCCATTCCGCGGACTGTTCGACGCCGGCGCAACTTTCCCGACTCTCGCTCGCTCATCTTCCTGCTGATCATCCTCATCCTGGTCGTTTACCGTGGTCTGCGCTCCGCCAATCAAAATGCCGATCGCGGCCTTTCAACCGGAGAAGGTGTACTGACGGTGGAACGCGTCGTGGATGGAGACACCCTTCGACTCACCAACGGCGAAACAGTACGTCTCATCGGCGTGGACGCTCCGGAATCGGTGAAACCGGACTCTCCTGTCGAACCGTATGGTCCCGAGGCCGCTGAATATCTGGCTGCGCTGGTGCGGCAGGCCGGCAATCAAGTGCGGCTGGAATTCGACGGACCCCGGCGGGACAAGTACGGTCGGCTTCTGGCATACGTATGGGCTGGCGATAAACTTCTCAACGAAGAGATCATCCGCGCCGGTTTCAGCCGGGCTGAAACCCAGTATTCCTATTCGCACATCATGAAGGAACGCTTCCGCCTTGCGGAAACAGAAGCAAAACTTGCCCGGAGGGGAATCTGGTCACTTCCCGAGAATTCATCCCATCGGAATTGATGAAAAGGTGCATGCTACCACGCACAATTGGGTAGCATCGGCGGCGTTATCCACGATCGCCCATCCCCCGCGAGCTTGTACTGGTTGTTCACAATCAATTCGTGAGCGGATGCCAGACTATCCCACGGCAGGCCCGGATGGTCCATGCCAGCTTCTCAATGTAATAAAGGTCGGCCGAGCACCAAGGTATATCGACCCACGTTGCAAGCACGTCGGGAGGGGTCTGCAAAATAAGCGCCTTGGCCGAGAATATCTCCTGAGCCATGCTGGGCAGTGAGAACGGAGATTCGTTCCGCCACGCCAACTCGACATTCCAGGCCAACCACCAGGTCGGGCGATGATGGTCGACATAGCGATCCACGAGCCGTTCCTGAATCGGTCGCGCATAATGGGCGAGTAAACGGGCAAGTTCGGGAGTGAGATTTCTCCATCGCGCGCACACCCACCGGCTCGTTCGAGCTTCCGCAAACAGGCCGTCAATCGGGTGTTGCCATTCGTAGTCAAGCCTCGTTCGGATGGCGGTCTTGGCCTGAGAAACTGCCCTCTCTTCAATTTCGGGAAGCCCGAAATGCCGAGCGAAACGTGCCGCCGCAATCCATCCCGCGATGGCGCTGTTTCCGAGATCGATATCTGCAGGCTTGCTGCCCTGGGAAACAATTTCTGCCAGGCTGGCTTTTACTCTTTCGGCCAGGTGCGCATCGCCGGTGTGACACGTCCAGAGCCAGAACGGATAGAGGCGTGCCAATCTGTCGAAGTGGCGGTCGTCCAGCACAAGACGGGGTAGTCGGGGAACGTCATAGCGGGTCCGTGATACCGAGCCATCGAGTTTCAGTTCATCATTCCAGAGATCATTCAGGCATCCACCAGGCTGGAGTTCATGCACCACCCAATCCTTCACGGAACGCTGGATTTCTGGGTCGAGGTAGGGGTAACTGTAGGCGAGGGCGAGCAACGTTTCGCACGGGTCAGCGAAAAAGCGGTAGCTTTCCACTGGATGCTTGCCGGCCGGAAAAACGAACCGGGCCCAGCGACGGGATACAAGTTCTTTTACCGCCAGGTTCAATTTTCCGCGAATATCAGCCTCCAGCTCGGCATACTTTTCTGGACTTTGCCCAGCGTCCGCCGGAACTTCCCAAATCGTCTGCTCAATAAGTTTCTCATCAACAAACGGCGGTGGTCCAATCTGTGAAAGTGTCTCTCGACGGGCTTGCTCCCGAAGCTCAAGGAATTCAGGAGCCAGACGAGCAATCCGGGGCGTACTCAGCAAATCCCAATCAAAGTCGAAAGATGCGAGTTTATCGCGTTCCTCGCTGCTCAAATTCGCCGTCGGAACCGTCGTTTTCCGACTTGCCTCGCCGTGTTCCTTCATCTGATACGCAATGATCGCGCAGCCCGCGCTGATTTCATGGGTAGGCACATAGTAGAACGTGTCGTCTACCATCGTGATCCCCACATCGATGACTGACCCACCCCCGTAAACTCCGGTTCCGCGCAGGATCCACTCTTTCCCGACGGGAAGTGGCTCACCGCGAATCAGCATGGTCCAAATACTCAGGGCCTCGCCTTTTTCGGGCTCGTGGACATTCCAACAGAAAGGTTCGGGATAGCCCCGGCGACTGATCAGGTCTAACGCATTGACGTTATCCTGATGGGTGTTGATCAGCGTCGTCCCGGCGACACCCAAACAACACTGCTCATCGTGAACCAGGAGCAAACTGTCGTGCCAGCCATACGTGCGGCTTTCATCCAGAAGTGGCTCGATATTCCCGGTCCGCGTGTCCAGGTAACCAACGTTCAAAAATGGGGAATAATGCTGATAGCGGCTGCGAAGCAGAGCCTGAAACTTGACAATAACGCGGTTATCTGGAGCAACGACCGGGGGCATTCCCGTGCCGTTCATGCTTTCTGCATAAACGATGGGGACCACGCCACGACGTGCCCCCGTGTCACCGTCCAGGAGGAAAAACGTCTGAAAGTAAGGCTTGTCCTCCAGCTTTCGGCGAATCAACTCCATCTGACGCTGGTAGGTCTCCGGCTGCGCCAGAAGCCGAAAATTCTCATCTCGGAGACGGGCGTTTTCCCCCGCGGAATGCCGCCAGCTTGCGTAGTCGCCGAAGATTTCCCGAACAGCTTCCTCGACCACCGTTTGCAACTCTTCCTGACTGTAAAGCGGAGCCGTGGTCACCATCACCGATCCGTCCGGCGCGACGACGGGATAGTATCCGCGGAAAGTAACCCCCGGTAAACGCTCGCTCTGCCACAGAAGCCCGCCGTCATCCACTTGCAAGGCGTACACACGCATGTCTTCCACCGCAAAGAACGCCCGGCGGCGTTCTGGATCGATCGCCGGACTGGCCAATACCGGCGCGTGAACAGTGTACTGCCAGGCTAATTTGCCGTCCTCCGATCGCAGGGCGTACAGCTTTCCATCTCTTCCCCCAAAGAACACTTTTCCATCAAAGACCACGGGACTATTCCACACAGCGGCACCTGTTTGAAATCGCCACAGCTGGGTACCGTCGCGGACCGCAAGGGCGTACAGAGCACCGTCGGCACATGGCACAAATACCTTCTCGCCGTCCGCCGCGCAACTATGGAGAATCGCCCCAGGCAAATGCACCTTCCATGCGACGGTGCCCTTCAATCGGTCTAAGGCGTAAACTGTTCCGCGAAGCGTGCCGACGAAAAGCCTGTCTCGGTAGACCACGGGCTGCACCCCGGACATGAGCCCTTCGTCCGTAAACAGCCGATACCACAGCCGTGTAAACGGTGGTCGAAGCGTCGTCTCGGTACTGCCGGATCGGCGGACATCATGGCCAGCCACAGGCCAGTCGCTGGCTTCCAGATGCGGAGTTAGGGAAAGGCTCACCCCAAACAACAGTCCTGCCGTCAGCAGGTGACTCCAACAACCGTCTCTTGACCTTGCCTTGCGCCGCCCGAGCCACCGCACCCCAACTCGCACGTCTGCCAGCTCGGGCCTCGCAAATTTAAGGACAAATGGAACGCGCATCATGGAACGTAACCTCACTTCACTAATCAGGTTAGAGAAATTGCATTCCCGACAATTCCATCACCATTGAAACAGCGGGCCGGGCGTCGCACAATAGTGGACGCGGAACGGCGCGGGCACAACAGCAGGATTCTGCGGGCCGGTCTCACGCCGGAATTTGCGAAACTTACTCGGGGACGAAGGGAGAACAGTCATGAACCGTACACAGTCTTTGACAGCGTGCCACTGCTGCTTAAATCGGCGGCAATTCCTCCGCGGATGCGCCGGATGTGGTGCAGTCTCACTGGCCGCCGGGCTACCCGGAGCGAGTTGGAGCAGCGAGACAGCGACAGCTTCTCAGCCGAAAGTTCGGGTAAGACTGGTGTTCGCCTGCTGGGCCCTGGTGCAGGACCGCCCCACCTGGCCGCACATTGGTCACGATATGCGACCGGAAATCGAACGTGTTACCAATGCACTGCGCGATGGGTGTCCAGAGGTGGAGTTCCTGCCCACAGTGGCCCACAGCGTCGAGGACGCTGACAAAATCCTCGCCCAGCATGAAGCCGACAAAATCGACGGCTATCTGGTTTACAACATGAACAACTGGATACAGGTCTTTCACCGGATTGCCGCGTCCGGTCACCCCATGCTGCTGGCCGACTATATTTACGCTGGAAGCGGGGGCTTCCTGGTGTACGGCTCACAGTTGCGACGAAAGTACAGGAATTTTTCTCTCATCGGTTCATCAAACACGGAGGACCTGATCGCTGCCGCCCGGTGCTTTCCCATTTTGAAGACGCAAGGGGTGGATGCATTTGTCGCGGCATGTGATCGGGTTCGGCAGGAACGGACTCCTGCACCGCGACTGACCCAGGTGGTCGAGGATAAGCTGGAGCTGGCCTCTATTGGCGACTGCTTGGAGAGCATTAAAAAGGCCAGGATCGTCGCCGTCGGCGGTGGCGGTGAGGCGCTCGCCAAAAGCATTGGGGAACGACTGGGAATCACCGTTCATCAGGTGAGCTTTGAGGAAATGGCAGAGGCGGCCGAGAAAGTCGATCTCAACGCTGCTGAAGAGCTAGCCGCCCGGTGGAAGTCAGGGGCGCAGAAAGTCATCATCGACAGTCCGGAAGAGACGCTGCGTCTTTCCGCCATCAATTATCTGGCTCAGAAAGCGCTTTTGGACAAATATCAGGCCGAGGCCATCACGATCAACTGTCTCGGGGGCTTCTACAGCGGAAAGCTGAAGGCCTATCCGTGCCTGGGATTTGTGGAACTTCTGAACTCCGGCATGATTGGCGCCTGTGAGGCCGATCTCAATTCCACGGTGACCATGGTGGTCATGAATCATTTGGCGCGGCGACCGGGGTACATCTCGGATCCTGTCATCGATTCCTCGAAGCGCCAAATCATCTACGCGCATTGTGTGGCCACCACGAAGCCTTTCGGTCCGCAGGGGCCAGCCAACCCTTACGAAATCCTCACCCACTCCGAGGATCGCCGGGGCGCATCTGTCCGATCGTTCCTGCCCGTTGGATATATGACGTCCACCCTGGAGATTTTTGCCGATCGAAAACAGATTCTCTTCCATCGAGCAGTGGCGGCAGAAAACGTGGTCATCGACCGCGCATGTCGTACAAAGCTGGCCTGCGAAGTCCCGGGCGACTTCGAAAAACTCTTCCTGGGTTGGAGCGGAGGATGGCATCGCGTTACGTTTTATGGCGATCTGGCGGAACCGGTCCGCGATCTGGCTCAGGCACTCGGCTTTGAGCTGGTGGAAGAGGCCTGACCCCACCAGGCGTTTCAATTGAGTGGTGCCATCTGCGAGGTGGCCTTCGCTGCCACGTAGGTGCGTGGTTGGTATCGCCTTGACCGTCGGCCGCATGATCCTGCCAGTTTGAGGTAGCGCTGAGGGGCACCCGTTGTTTAATTGTTTGTTTTGCGAGTGGCCGCAAGAGAATCTGTGCACGTCCGGGCGTCGGTCTTCGGTACGACTTGGGCTCGCCGGTTTGCGTAAGATTAGGGTAAAATAATTCCTTTGCCGCCAACTCATCCCGGCCGCCTGAAGGGCCCCGCTGGGACGTGCCGATTGGCAGGACAGGTGGCTGAGTTGGATCAGGTTCGAGGAACGCGTTCAGCTAGTTGATTGATCAATCCGAAAAGAGATGCGGACCGACAATGGGAGCGTCGCACACATCGATATCTGGCAAGAGTGGAAAACAGGCTAGTTCCGGAGACAAGGCCGTTTCTCGCGGCACTTCTCCCACCCAACGGCCATCTGAAAAGGCAGACTACCCTCGCTCTAACTGGTTGCGGGAAGTGGCAGAGGCTATTTCCATCGCCCTCATCCTGGCCTTCTTGTTTCGCGCATTTGAAGCGGAAGCATTCGTCATTCCCACAGGCTCTATGGCCCCTACTTTGATGGGGCGGCACAAGGACCTTGTGTGCGAGCAATGCGGCTTTGCTTTTCAGACTGGCGCCAGCGAAGAAGTGGACAAACTGACCAACCGTCCCACGGGCAAGTACGTCATCAGCGCTACTTGCCCCAATTGCCGTTACACGATGTACGTCGGTCCCAACAAGAAAAATGGTCGTCAAACGCCCTCATACAAAGGCGACCGCATCCTTGTGTCCAAATACGAATATCATCTGTCACAACCCCGGCGGTGGGATGTCATCGTCTTCAAGTACCCGGGTGATGCCTCGACAAACTTCATCAAACGGCTGGTCGGTCTTCCGCACGAAACGGTGAGGATTTACCACGGAGATATTTTCATCCGTCGGGAAAACGAAACGAAGTTTTCCATCGCGAGAAAACCACCGGCAAAGATTCTGGCCATGCTGCAACCAGTTTACGACGATGACCATCCCGCTAGAAAGCTCCTCGAAGCAGGATGGCCTGAAAGATGGCAGCCTGAAGAAGAGCAGAAGGACATGTGGGGAATATCCCGGCAAACTCGGGAGTACACGGTCACGGCGGCTCCAGGCCGGGAAGCCTGGTTGCGTTACCGGCATTATGTTCCTTCGTGGGAAGTCTGGGAAGCGGTGAGTGAGGGGCTGCAGGTAGATCCGCGTCAGGTTCGTCCGCAACTCATCAGTGACTTCATGGCCTATAACACCAATCAGGGGGAAGACGCCGAAGAATTGGCGAATGCCTGGGGGCAAGGCGTCGTTCCTCTCCGTGGTGATCAGCTGGGGTTGCACTGGGTGAACGACCTCGCCGTCGAATGTGAGGCAGAAGTTGCCGCACCGGGGGCGGAGATTATCCTTGAGCTCACTCGGGGCGGCCAGGTTTTTCGAGTGCTGGTGGATTTCGCGGGCGGCCGGGCAACATTTGAAGGGCTGGGCCATCCGCGCTTTGTGGAGACCGCATCCCTCGGCCGACAAGGACCAGGACGTTACAGAATTCGGTTCGCCAACGTCGATCAGCAGCTTGTTTTGTGGGTGAATGAACGCCCGGTAACTGTGGAATATGAAACCGACTGGCACGGTCCGACACTCAACGACCTGGAACGTCCAGTTCGAATTGGCGTTCGCCAGGGAACAGTCACGCTGCGGCATTTGAAGGTTTTCCGTGATGTGTATTACATCGCTCACGAGCGCGGTTCGGGCTTCGTCATGCATGATTTTGATTGGGATCGATCTCCCTATCGTTATTTGGGTCGGGGCTTCTTCTCGCCCGATGAGTTTCGCAAAAAAGTCGCTGAAGTGATGTCTGATCCCACGCAGTGGGACTTCTTTAGCACGGCTCACGCCCTGGAATTCAACCTGGGTGCAAAACAGTACTTCGTGCTGGGTGACAACAGCCCCCAGAGCGAAGACGGACGATTCTGGACCAAGGAACATTACGTGCGGGAGGAGCTTTTGGTGGGCAAGGCTCTGGCCGTCATTTGGCCGCACTCTCTGGATCGCATACCGGGGACGAATATTCCTATCCGATTTTTCCCGAATTTCTGGCGGATGAAAATCGTCCGCTAGAAACGATTGTTGAGCACGATTTCCTGCTCTGAATACGATGGGCATCAGGCCCGAATGCGCCCCTGCTCGCATCAACGCACTGCGTCGTACTGGTGTCTGTAAAAGGGTGTCCCGGCGTTCACACCATCCCCGGCGCATCACGCCCCCATATCCGCCAGAAGTTGCTATTCTCTGGAAAGAGTTTTTTTGACAAAATTGGGCTTTGATGGGATATCGTGTGCGTTGCATAACTATCGTGCGAGAAGGAGCCCCTCATGCGCTTGTTGATCGGTAAGTCCAACCGATCGGAAACGGAAGTTGGTCCGCACATTCGGGCCACGCCGGGTGCCATCCTTGCCGCATGTGGTCTGGTGAAAAATTTTGGTAAGCGCCGCGTGGTGGACGGGGTGAGTTTCGAAGTCTGGCCGGGCGAGATTGTTGGCTTGCTCGGACCAAATGGGGCGGGAAAAACGACCAGCTTCCGGATGACGTGTGGACTCATCCGGCCCGATGCCGGCCAGGTTTTCCTGCAAGGCAAGGACGTCACTCACTGGCCCATGCACCGCCGAGCGCGCGAGGGTGGCATGAGCTACCTCGCCCAGGAATCCAGCGTCTTCCGCAAGCTCACGGTGGAAGAGAATCTCTTGGGGGTGATGGAGCTTCTGGGTTTCGATCGCCGAACCCGAACCCGCCGCTGTGCCGAGTTGCTCGAGCAGTTCGGCATCACTCACCTGGCAAAGGCCAAAGCCGCTGGATTGTCAGGCGGTGAACGCCGACGCCTGGAGATTGCAAGGGCGCTCATCGCCAACCCACGGATAATTCTTCTCGATGAGCCGTTCACGGGTATCGACCCGGTAACAGTGGACGCAATCCAGGAGATTATCCGTTCGCTCCGCGCGCAGGGAATCTCCATTCTTATCACAGATCATCAGGTGCGGGAAACGCTCCAGGTGACAGATCGAAGCTATGTCATCCGGGCGGGGAAGGTCCTGTGTCATGGAACACCGCAGGAGGTCCTAGCCAATCCCGAAGCCCGCAAACACTACTTCGGCGACGACATGCACCTGACGTAACTGGCTAGCACTCCCGCAAGGTGGGCCGCGAGCCAGATCGTTCGTTGGATAATCCCTTTTCCGGGCAAGGAAAGCCTAACCCCCGCCCGCTATCAGTCCATCCACCCACGACATAAGTTGAGCAAATTGCTTGCCGAAGTCGTGTTCCTTCGTACCGTGAGGGCTCTTGAAGAAACACGCAAGGAACGGCATGAGCCCTACATGGCCGCTGCGGACAGCTCTTTCGGTCAGGCGGGCGAGGTCGAGAACAAGAGGTGCGGCGAGAATCGAATCGCAGCCCTGCCAAATCACCTGGAGGACCATCGGCACGCCCAGAAAACCGGAAAAGTGAACATGATCCCAGGCTGTTTTCCAGTCACCCAGGTCTTCCAGATACTCGATCGTCACGACCGTGGCTGGTTTGTAGCCGAGAATTTCCGCTAGAACCCGACCTTTGGTAGCGACTTTGCTTTGCTTGTGACTGGGTGTGTCCAAAATCTTTCCATCCAGATTCCCGAAAATATTGTGCCCCACCCAGCTCAGCACGCGGAGATTTCTCGCCCGGAACATCGGTGCAAGCACCGTTTTGAGCAGGGTTTCACCGGTTTTTCCGTCGCAGCCCATGTAGGCCACTTTCTGTAGCCTGGCCAGTTCGTCCAGCGCCGGCAGGTTACAACCGAGTGAGGGCGTGAAATTCACGTATGAACATCCTGCCTGCATCGCTGCGATGGCGTAGAGGGCGCTGGGAGGAAGCCAGCCCTCCGGGCTACGCTGCAATTGGGCCTCAAATTCGTCATACCTTGTCGGAAACTTCTCCGCATCCACAGGCGGTTCTGTCGAGGCCACATTGACGACCACGACGTGGTCCAACTCGTTCTTGCGGCGAAATGACTCGAGATCATCGCGTATGCGGGTAACAGCTTCCCCCGGAGATTCGTTTTTTGGTACCTCGGGTCCAGTGAGCCCGGTGATTATGGGCGAGGCACCGGAAACGGTCCCCGGCCTGATCCGCGTTTCCACATCCTCAAGCTCTGATCGCAGTGATTCTACAAACTCGCTATCGAAGGTGCGGTTTGTTCGAGCAAAATCCTGGGCTTCGTCCAGAAGATGAGTCGAGCGGATTTCGTGCCCACCGAGCACCCAGTCGCCCCACGGCACAAGCCCCAGCTTCTGAAACTCCGGGAGAGCGGTCACCAGGCCTGTCGAGTCGATTAGACCTCTGCGTAACGCCGACAACCCCAGGGCCACGCACGTGGCAATTCCCCCTCTGGCCCCAATCAGCCACAGACCAACTTTTCGCCGGCCAGTCACCATATTGTTCATGCGCGGTTTTTACTCCGAGATGATCCGTGCTTCTTTTCGGTTTCCAGTTTCCTGCCTATCAACTGTGATTCTAACATTCTTTCCACTCTTGGACTTCACGGCCAGCAAGAGCTGGCAACCCGCCTTCCTCCTCCAAGAAAAACACGGGCGTCCGCCTGGAGTGTCACCTTTCATTTCGCGTGCTGACTGAATGGCGTGCGCAACTCTTTAAGCAAACCGGATACCACCTCGCCATTATGGAAAAAGGCTTAACGGGCCAAACAAATGAACAGAGACTCGCCGGATGGATCAACGCGCGTCGCGCCGCGCGACGGGAATGTCGCGCCATTCGACACGGCAACTGCTGGCTTTCCGACATCCCGTCACAAAACTCCAGTGCGCGATGATCGGTTGCCCAAAACCCCAACTCGCAGCCCCGATTCGAAATTCTTTATGTTACCCGCCACTCCAAGCGTTCCCTAACGTGTCGAGTTCGATTCCTGCGTACAGCCGTCTCCGGGTCCACATGCCTCTTCAGCACCAGTGTAAAACCGGGAACGATTCAGCGAACGGTCCCGTTGCGGGGGACCCGCAATCTGATGATAATGTAGAGTTTCCAAATGTATGGCGATGCGTTCCCGGTCCGGCGTGTGGCAGGCGGAAACTTTTCCCTCGCCGCTCTAGTACAGTGGGCAAGTGCCCCGCTCTGGTCGGAGAACGCGGTCTTATTCAGTCGAAAACCCTCGGTAGAGAAGTATCCTCAGCTATGGCCCTGTCCGTTTCAAAACTCATTCAGGCACTGGAACCCTCGGCCACAATGGCGATGGCCGCGAAGGCCAAGGAACTGAAGGCGAGCGGGCGAACGGTCTATGACCTCAGCCTGGGCGAACCCGACTTTCCCACCCCTGAGCACATTTGTCAGGCGGCCATCGAGGCTATGAAGGCCGGCCACACTCACTATACGGTGGCCAGCGGTATTCCAGAACTGAAACGGGCGGTGGTGGAGCAGTACAGGGGCCGATACGGATTATCCTACCCGCCCCAGTATGTCGTCATCTCCAACGGCGCGAAACACGCGATTCACAATGCCCTGGTAGCGGTGCTCAATCCGGGAGACGAAGTGATTATTCCCGCCCCTTACTGGGTGAGTTATTCAGAACTCGTCAAACTGACGGGGGCGGTACCGGTCATCGTGCCCACGGAAGAATCGAATGGCTTCAAACTGACGCCGGAGGTCCTGCGGGCGGCCATTACTCCCAAAACGCGGATGCTCCTTCTATGCACCCCTTCCAATCCGACGGGAACAATGTACAGTCGGCAAGAGCTGGAAGGGCTCGCGCGGGTCGTTCTGGACACCGATCTTGTCGTCCTGGCCGACGAGATCTACGACCGTTTGACGTACACATCGGAACCTTTCGCCAGCTTCCCCACAGTCTGTCCTGGGCTCCAGGAGCGAACAATCCTGATTAATGGGGTTAGCAAGACGTATGCCATGACGGGGTGGCGAATCGGGTGGGCCATCGCCCCAAACAAAGACATCGCGGAAGCTATGGCTTCGTTACAGAGCCAGGAAACTTCCAACCCGTGCAGCATCAGCCAGTACGCTGCTTTGGCCGCGATCACCGGTCCCCAGGATTGCGTGGAGACGATGCGGCGCGAATTCGAGCGGCGAAAGAATTTCGTGGCCGAGCGCCTGGCCAAAATCCCCGGGGTTTCCTGCGCGCCAATGGAAGGCGCATTTTACGCATTCGTCAACATTTCGCGACACCTGGGCAAAAGGTACAACGGCACAGTTGTGGACAATTCCAGCCAGTGGTGTCTGGAACTTCTCTCTCAGAAAGGTGTTGCCACCGTGATGGGCTCCGCCTTCGGCGCAGAAGGTTATGTGAGACTCTCCTTTGCCGCAGCCACGGAAGAGCTCGCACGGGCCCTCGATCTGATGGAAGAATTCATCCGTGAGGCAAAGTGAGTCCTTCTTGAACTGGTTGCCGCAGGTCCGAGCGGAACGTCAAATCATCCTCTCACACTACGGCGACTTCGGTTTTTCCTGAGACGGGGCTGCCTGATTCGCCGCGGCCGGTGGATTCAACAACTTCCGAACGGGATCCACCACGCGAACTTTAATTTGAACGGCGGTTCCGATTGTCGTGACGGTGATTGCGGCTAGCAGGAGCAGGTTGAAAATCCACCGAGCCGGTCCTGATCCGACGGCGTCACCGAGGTAACTTTTCTTGTTCGCCATTAAAAAGATCGCCAAATACACTAGCGGCAGCATGGTCAGACAAATGGCGGAGGCCAGAATTGGCATCCAGAACGGATAACCCATGCCCGCGCCCAGGATGCCAATTGCAGGTGTCAGAGAGAAAAGCCGGAATCTCTGCCGGGTGTATTCCAGCCCCAGCATCTCACACCACGTAAACCCGCACACCACCATGTGAGTGCTGATTGCACCACACGTCATGGCCAGGAAACCCAGGTCCAGAATCACGCGACCAAGGTCCGAGTGAAGGAGCGTGCTGAACGCTGCCGCCGCCTGAACAGGCTGAAGCCCCGTGCGAACCACGTCCTTGCCGTCGTAAATCGTGTTGGCCATGGCAATGATGATCAGCGACGTGACGATCGTATAAGGCAAAAACATCGAGCTGAACAGGTCCCATTTGGCAAGTCCCTTGTGGTACTTACCCCACCCTTTGGCCAGGATGGAATAGGGATAAAGAAACGTCATATTGATCCCCACAGCGGCCCCCAAAGCACCAAGGACCACGGTTACTCCGTCCGGAGTGTCGGGCACGTAGAATCCGAAGAAACCTCGCACCAGCTCTCCCCAGCGAATGCCCGTCCAAATGACCACTGCCAGGAAGGCCAGAATCACAATGCGGATCACCCAGCGGAGAAACCCTTCGTAGAGTTTGATGCCCCTGGTATGACTACCGTAGTTCCACACGGTGAAAATGTTGATGGCCAGAATACACAGGGCGATCCCGTATTTGACCACATATTCCAGCCATTTCGGAGCGTTGCCCGTGCTTGAAACGCTGGGAAGAGGTTGCTTCGCCTGATTGTTTTCGACGGGCGCGGTTTTTCCGGGGTCGGGTTTTCCAACAATCGCCGATTGGGCCACCTGAGCCAGGTCCCAGGCAGCCGCCCCGGCCAGAGTATACTGCGGAAAGTGCCAGATAATTGACGCCACGATCGTGCCGACCGCCCAGAAGAGCGGAATAATCGGATGGAGTTCCCGGCCAAAGGCTCGGTACGGCCGTTCCCCTGTAGTGAGAACCACCTTCGCCAGAGCGGCGAAGATCATCACGCCCAGAAACATCGCCAGCGGCTGAACCCAGAGAAGCTTGTATCCGAAAGAGGCTCCCGCCATCACCGAGGCCGTCGCACTACCGGCCCCCAGCGTCATCGCGCTCTGAAGCCACGCCGGGCCTGTGAGTTTGGCGTATCCGCGAATCCGTTCCCAGAGGCTTTTTTTCTCCAGTTCTTGCAGGAATCTTTCCTCCTGCGCAAGTTTTTCTGGATCCCATTTGGCCGTCATCGGAAGGCCTTTGGATTCCTCGGGGATCGTGGGTGTCCGACCAGTCATGGGCATCTCCCGGCAGCAAGTGGCTTCAGTGGTTCACCCCCACTTATAACACCAAGTCGCACGCAGTTTTGCCTCGTCGCCAGGCAAGGCATTAGGGCGAGTTTAACCAGCTATTTGGGGGTACGCAAGGTCCACAATACTTTTGTCAACGGCCGATCGTCTTGCTGGGGCAAAAAGATGCGTTGAAGACAAGTAAACCCAAGTCCCGGAACAAACCGTTCACACACGGGGGAGAAGTTCCAGGAGCAAAAATCTGAATCCGCCATTGACTGCGGTACTGTTAATTGTTGAACGGCTGCAGCCAAGACGGTAATCCCACCTCACACCTATCAACAGACAAGTAGTGTTCCGTTGGTTTGGGCTGTGCCCGGCAGTCAGAGACCGTCTCTGTTTCACTGTGTCGACGGCGCAAAAACCGTTATCACGGGATTTTCCCAGTCCACGAGGACGCCTTCTTTTTCGGACGTGAAAAGCTTGTACTGTGCCCTGTCCAACGGGTCGAGTACCAGCACCGTATCGCTTTCCTGTTTACCCGGCAGCTTTCCGGCCTTCACCAGCGCCGCCAGCTTGTCCCACCGTGGTGGCCACATGACCAGCGTGTTTTGTGAACGTTTCACCTTCCACCAGATGAACTTTCCCGGCCTGTCTTCCGCTTCTGTGGAGAGGAACGTCCAATCGCCGGCTTGGCGAAGGTACAGCTTCATCGTTTTCAGGCTCAGTCCCTGATCGTTCGATTGAATGAAGCCCACCTCGAGAATGCCCTTTTCCCCATCCACCACCCGTGCGACGGCATGACCCGCAGTACCGGGCACCGTCCATACTCCGTTCCATTCTTCGGGCTTGAGGGCGACGGGCTCCAGCCCCATCGGTCCCGTCGAAAAAGCGACCTTGCACCCGCCGGACGATAGCAGTATGGCCAAGCCCACAGCCGCAACGCACCACCGGCAAAGACACTGCGCCACCATTGTCATCCCTCCTTTTTCAGTTCGAAGATGAAAAGATCCCGGGAGAGACTCGCCAACATAATGAGGTTCGGCACCCCGATCGCTAGTGTACGCTGGGAAAAACGCGAATGCAAATGCCTGTGAAACCACCGACGGTTGCATTGGCGGACTACACCGCACCGGGAGTCAGAAAGCGGCTCAAACGAGAATTTTTCTGGTCGGTACGAACAAGGCCGTTGACAGGGTGTTTCGCTTGGATATAATCACATGTGGATATCGTAATTAGTGCCTGGCCTATGATGTCAAAAACTGCCATTCACGCAACGACGGCCCTGATGATTCTCGCGGAGCTGCCGCCCGGGAGCTTTGTCGGGGCGGACGAGATTGCACGCCGGGTCAAGGCACCCCGCAACTATCTGGGGAAGATTCTCCAGAAGCTTGCGGAGGAGGGGCTCCTTGAGTCCCAAAAGGGAAAGGGTGGCGGGTTCCGACTGGCCCGGCCGGCCACCGACATTTCGCTGTACGACATCGTCGAACCAATAGACAAAATCAGTCGCTGGGAGGGATGCCTATTGGGGCAGGAGCGATGCACGGATTCGGCCCCTTGCCCGGTCCACGCCCGCTGGGCGGCGGTGAGGGAGGTGTATCTCAGTTTCCTGCGGGAAACGAAACTCTCCGAACTTGTAAAGAACCAGCGTGCGTTGTGCTGCATGGGCGGATAGCAATCCAAATTTTTTGGCCAAAATACGATATGCACATGCGATTAACGCGTTACTCTTGGGCCTTCTGACGATTGCTTTGGGTTCCACTTTTTGACAGGAGGTGCGTTTATGACGTCCCACGGTCAATCACCTACGGAAATCCTCCGCAACGAACACCGCGTCATCGAGCAGGTGCTCGCTGTCCTGGAGAAGCTCGCCGATCAGGCGGCGAATAACGGAAAGATCGATGCGGAACTCGCATCCCAGGCGCTCGATTTCTTCCGACAGTTCGCCGATCATTGCCACCATGCCAAGGAGGAAGATCTCCTCTTCCCGACGCTCGAAGCGAAGGGGTTTCCCCGGGAAGGTGGCCCCACCGGGGTCATGCTTTATGAGCACGAGCAGGGCCGGGCGTTCATTCGGCAAATGGGCGAGGCCATCCAAGGAGGCGAAACTGACCCGCAGGGGGCCGCCCAAAAATTCGTTGAGGCTGCCCGGCAATATATCAACCTTCTCCGCCAGCACATTTCAAAGGAGGACAACATCCTCTTTGTCCTTGCCGAGCGAACGCTGAACCCCAGCGAACAGGCCGAAATGCTTGCCAAATTCCACGCCACGGAAAAAGAGCACGTCGGCGAGGGAGTCCATGACAAGTACGTGGCTCTGGCTGATGAACTGCTTGCCAAGATGGGCATTGCGAAGGAATCTGTGCCGAAAGCGAGCGGATCTTTCTGCTGCCACTGATTCCGTACTTTGACGGGAATTTGGGGAAATTTTTTGGGGGAACGTATTGCAGGATCGAGGTTTCGGCAGTCGCAGCTAAAAAGGAGTGCCACCATGAGCACCAAAGGGTTGCGCAACGCGGCGATCGTGAGCTTCGTTGTGAGCATGGCGATCCTCTTTGTAGGCGGATACTTTGCCAAGGACCATGTTCCGCCTATCCCGACCAAAGTCGTTGTCGGGGGAAAGACTCTTGCGGACAAAGATGCGATTCTGCGTGGCCAGGACGTCTATCAGCGGTACGGGTTGATGGATCACGGAAGTATCTGGGGACACGGCTCGCTTCGCGGGATGGACTTTTCGGCTTACACCTTGCACCTGATGGGATACCTGGTCCGAAACTACCACCTCGCCAAAGGACAGCCACCTGAAGACCTCTTTCAGAAGCTCCCGCCGCCTCCGCGAAAGGAGCTCGACGAGGTGGATATGACTGTTATCCGCGAGCTGAAAGAAAATCGCTACAAGCCGGAGACCGGAACGCTGGAGCTCACACCGGCTCAGGCCTACGCATTTGAGCAGTTGCTCCGCTTCTGGGATAAAACGTTTGCCGAGGGAGATCCCCATTATGGATTTTTGCCCAACGCGATTCCCACGGCTGAAGAGCGAAAGGACCTGGCGACGTTTTTCTTCTGGACTGCCTGGGCAGCCGTTACCAATCGGCCCGGTTTGAACTACAGTTACACGAACAACTGGCCTTCGGATATCACCGTGGGCAACCGGGCTTCGACAGAAGCTCTGGTTTACTCGATCTTTTCCGTTCTTGCGCTCTTCGTTGTTCTCGGCCTGGTAGTCTATATTGTGCACCGATACCAATTTTTCTACGGAGAGTCGCAGGCCGTTCAGGCGGCTTACCGATTGCTTGAGCAACCGGTGACCCCGAGTCAGCGGTCGGCGGCCAAGTTTTTCCTGGTTGCGGGACTCCTATTCATTGTGCAGATTCTCAACGGAGGATTGCTTGCGCATTATACAGTTCACCCCGGCAGGTTTTACATCGAGCTGGTCGGGCAGATGTATCCTTATAGCTGGGCGAAGACCTGGCACCTGCAACTGGCGATCCTTTGGATCGCTCTGTCCTGGATGGGCACCGCCATTTACCTCGCGCCGCTGGTGGGTGGGCGAGAACCTCCGGGACAACGAACCCTGGTCAATATCCTCTTCGTAGCGGCCCTGGTTGTCGCGGTGGGAAGCCTGGTGGGAGAAGTTCTCGGCATCAAAGGATACCTTTCCCGGCTGGGCGGACATCTTTGGTTCTGGTTGGGACACCAGGGTTGGGAGTACCTCGAGTTAGGCCGACTCTGGCAGATCCTGCTGTTTGCGGGATTGATTTTCTGGCTAATCGTCGTGTACCGGGGCATCGCCCCAGGGCTTCTGCCCAGGTCCAATGGCAATTCTTCCGACCCTGAAGAGAAAGATCGCCGCGCCCTGATCACCTTTTACGTCCTCAGTGCGATCTTCGTGGTGCTCTTTTTTGGCTTTGGACTGGCCTATGGGCGTGGTACGCACATCACGATCGCCGACTACTGGCGATGGTTTGTCGTGCACATCTGGGTGGAAAGTATTTTTGAATTCTTCGGTGTGGGCGTCATTTCCCTGTTCCTCGTGACGCTGGGACTGGTGACAGCCAGTTCCGCCCTGCGGGTGGCGTATCTGACTGCCATCCTCGTCTTTCTGAGCGGCATCCCGGGCACCGCCCACCACTACTTCTGGTATGGAGGGCCGAGCTTCTGGCTGGCAATCGGGGGAGTGTTCAGCTCGCTGGAACCCGTGCCGCTCATTCTGCTCGTCGTTCGAGCCTGGATGGAATACAAGTCCATTCGCGACGCGGGACAGGAATTCCCCTATCGGTGGCCGCTGTATTTCCTGACCGCGTCCAGCTTTTGGAATTTCCTCGGTGCGGGAGTGTTCGGTTTCATCATCAACCTCCCCATCATCAACTACTATGAGCACGCCACCTATCTCACGAGCAATCACGGCCACACAGCCCTGTTTGGCGTGTATGGAATGCTGGCCATCGCTGTGATTCTCTTCTCGTGGAGAGGTCTGACGGAGAACACAGCGTGGAACGACCGCATCCTCCAGATCAGTTTCTGGGGCTTGAACGGGGGATTGTTCCTGATGTTCCTCACTGGATTGTTGCCCATCGGTGTCACGCAAGTGTGGCATGCGTATGATAACGGTTTCTGGTGGGGACGCAGCGCAGCGTTTTATGAACTGCCCGTCATTCAGACGCTGGGCAATCTGCGCATCATTCCGGACACCATCATCATCGTGGTGGGCGCGCTACCGCTCTTGTATTTCCTGATCACCACCTACCCACGCTTGCGGAAAGTCGAGGGCTGACATATAGCGGCAGAACGAACCCTGATCGACCACGGGTAAGACTCGGCGATGGCCGCCGGGCGGGCACCAGTCTGCTCGGCGGTCGTTTTGCAGGGGCACGCTTGTGCAAGACGTACCCTGTTGCAGCGGGTTTTTGCTCAGGCCAGGCGATGCAGTTGCTCCCGATGCGAAACCGTTGCGAGCGCGGACTGGGCAAGTGGTCCCGCGCCGAACCAGAGGCGAACCCCGAAACCGCGAATCATCTATTACAAAAGCCTGCCGAGTTTGCCCATCTACCTATGCCGACCGCGAGACGGCTTTCGATTGAGCATTCTTTAACGATTCGTAGGCCCCGAACTCGTAGGCGGCTTCAAACATGGCCACGATGTTCTCGGGCGGAACGTCTGCCAGAACATTGTGGACCTGTTGAAAAACGAAACCACCACCGGGCGCAAGAATCTGAATGAGTTGCCTTACATGTTCTTTGATCTGCGCCGGTGTGCCAAACGCCAGTGTTTGATGCGTGTCGCATCCTCCCCCCCAGAATGTGATTCTTCGCCCGAAATCGCGTTTTAATCCTTCCGGATCCATACCCTTGCATGAAATCTGGACCGGGTTGATGGCATCCAGACCGGCGTCGATCAGATCATCGAGGAGTTCGCGAACCCCTCCACAACAGTGCAGCATCACCTTAACGTCGGCCAGTTCTTTGGCACGCTTCCACATCGCGGCGTGACGGGGTTTGAACAGTTCCCGATACATTTTCGGGGAGATCTGCGGTCCCGTCTGCATCCCGAGATCGTCTCCGAAAACAATAATGTCGATCAAGCCGTCGAGCACGGGCAGAACCCGTTCCAGATTGGCCAGATGTGCCTCGGTGAGCCGATCTAGAACCCGTTCTGCCCGGGATCGGTCTCCCGCCAGGAGCATGTAAAAATTGTCGTTTCGATACAGAAATTGCCCACATTCCAGGAGGTTTCCGCCGAACAGATAGAGGATCGCCCGATCCGTTTTCTGCCGAAGGCTTCTCGCCCCTTTTTGCAGGCGCTCCAGCCCGCCCGGTCCTTCGACAATGGGACCGGGAGGCGAAGGGATCCCACACCAGATTGTGTCTTTCAGGGCCTCTGCCGCCATATCGGGATTGTCTTTCTCGGCAAACGGCCAGTAACACTGCTCGAAGTAAAGGGCCCCATCGGGCATTCGGCCGAGAATACGTCCCGTCGGCCCACGCAGGATCCACTCATTGTCGCGCCGTTCGGGCACTGCCCAACTGGGCATCTGACAGGGAGTTCCATCGGGCAACACCCAGTCCACCCAGTACTCGGGTTCCTGCGCAAAGGCTCGCCCCAGCTCGATGGTGTCCACGTGAAAGAGGTCGAGAATATCCTCATCGATAACCGCAAGTTGCTGAATAGGGTCATAGACCCGGATGGGGCGATCCGGAAGTCCCAGGAATTTTCGCAGGCGGGCATAGGCAATCGCGGCAATGCCCGAAGAACGATGTCCCCCAAAGTCAATCGGTACCCGATCCGGTTCTTTGTGCTCCAGTGCCGTCAGCACGCGTTGTCGAGGTGTCATGAATAGAGCCTCCCTTAATCCACTTCCGGCTCTTCTGGCAGATGGGAATTTCGGGGCATACCAGCGACCAGGAAAACTGGTGCCATTTTAGTCAGTCCAGTTCCCTCAAAAAAAGCCCCCGCCTGGAGACCTTTTGAAATGGTTATTGCGAGACGAGCAGCACAGGACGGGGCATCGCTGACGCGGCGGCCCGAAAGCAAATCCATCAGGGAAACGCGGCGCGAATCAGGCCGCGTTGCGGGTCAGTTCACCATCAACTTCGTTTTCAGTGACGTCCCCGGGAGTAGCGCATCTCTTAACCCGAGGCTGTTCCTTCCACCGTCGGTGAATCCACCAGTATTGCTCGGGAGATTCCCGAATGATCTCCTCGAGCTGCGTCGTGTACCACTGGGTGATGAAAGTGACAGGGTCCCGGACTGTGACCTCCCGCGGATCCAGAATCGCTTTGACTCCCATCTCAAAACGCATCGGCTGACCCAGCCTTTTCACGTACACGACTGCAATGGGTGCGTCGTACTGTAGGGAGAGCAGCCCGATAGCCTTATAAGTAGACGCGGGCCGACCGAAGAATTGGACGAAGCATCCTTTTCGCCCAGCGCTCTGGTCGGCCAAAAAGGCCATTGTGCCGCCGGCCTGCAGAACAGCCTCGATTTGCTCTGCCCCACCGACTCGCGGAATGATGTGCTGTCCCCTGGCCGAACGGAAGGCGTTAACGAATCGGTCCAAGAAAGGGTTGTCGAGGGTTCTTGCCACCGTGTGCGTGGGAAAGCCGAGCAAACCCAGCATATACCCGCCGAATTCAAAATTGCCAAAATGACCGGTGACGAGAATGACAGGCCGATCCTCGAGAAGTCTTTTCACCAATTCCCGGACGTTCTTGAGATCCACAAACCGGCGCCAGTTCTCCTCGTGAAGCACACGCGGAGTATGAGCCACTTCCATCACCATCAAAAAAAGATGGTGCCACATTCGCTCGATTAAGTGTCTTCTCGCTTCGGGCGAAAGCGATGGAAACGCGTGGCGGAGGTTATCATCGGCCACCTGGTAGCGCACGCGAAGCACCCGCGTAAACAGCCAGGCGAGTGCACGGGCAAGAGCGTTTCCCACCTGCAGCGGCACAGCCTGGGCCAGAATGATCAGCCATCGCACAATCACATACACAAGATAATGACCAAAACGTGTCAAATGACTCATCGGGGCGGCAATCAGGCAAGAGGCTCTCTGCGATGTGTGTTGCAAAAAAACAATTCGGGAGCGGTGGGAAGACCGGTCAAATTGTCCATCTTCCCACCTGCTGCGCATTGGCCTGAAAGATACCACTCCGAATGGAAACCAGGCAAGAGAAATTGACTGGCTCTGGGTATGCCCGCAAGGAATCTGAAAATTAGCCTTCCGAAAAAGGGAGGGAATTGCAAAAATGGACGGCTGCATGGTCTAACACGGCGCTGCTGTGTCGGCCGGCAGCCGAGGACAGGGAGGTCCCCATGAACATTTGCCTGTTTCTTCCCAATTGGCTGGGTGATTTGGTCATGGCTGTGCCCGCCATTCGGGCCATTCGCGCCAAATTTGGCTCCGGGGCAAGAATTGTCGGTATTACGCGTCCCAATCTGGCTGGGCTACTCTCGGGATCTAACTGGATCAACGAATTCTGGTATTACGATCCACGAACAGATGATCCTCGTTTTGATACATTCGCCACCATCCAAAGACTGCGAACTGTTCGTTGGGACCAAGCGATCCTATTCACGAACAGCCTGAGAACAGCTCTGCTGGCCGTGGCTGGAGGAATTCCAGAACGAATCGGTTATGCTCGGGATGGTCGCGCTGCACTTTTGACGCACGCGTTGCCGGTGCCGCGGGATGGGGGGCAAATCCGGCGGGTACCGATGGTGGACTATTATCTCGGACTGGCCCGGGCAATTGGCGCGGACAGCGACGATCGGCGTCTGGAACTTCCATTGAGCCTCTGGGGGGAAGTGTGCGCCGATCGAGTTTGGAAAGACCTGAGCCTGCCCACTCACGGGCCTGTGATCGCCATGCACGTGGGGGGCGCGTTTGGAGCATCCAAATGCTGGCCGCCCGCTCATTTCGTCGAGCTTGCCCGCCGCATCGTGACCAGTACGCCCGCGTGGGTGCTCTTTGTTTGTGGTCACCGCGAACGCGAAGTCGTTCGCCGCATCGCCAGGGAAGTGTCCCACCCCAAAGTCGTTTCAATGGCAGATCAACCTCTGGATTTGCAGACGCTCAAATCGTGTCTTCACCGTTGTACGGCAATGGTTTCTACCGATAGCGGTCCCCGCCATATGGCGGCTGCGTTGGGCAAGCCGGTCGTCACCCTCTTTGGTCCGACCTGGCCGGTGGTCACGGCGAATCCGACCGTGGAATCGATCGACCTCCAAGTCTCGCTGGACTGCGTCCCCTGCGGGCAGCCGCGTTGCCCGTTGGGCCATCACCGTTGTATGGAGGAGTTATCACCGGATATGGTGTTCCAGGCTGTTTTGCCATACATCAGCCGGACACAATTTCGAAGCGTGGCGTGATACCGTCGGGAGAGGAGAATGCATCGGCCACCGATCAGCGTGGTCATCCCCTGTAAAGACGAGGAGCACCACTTAGCGGCGTGCGTCCAATCTGTACTCGGCTGGGCAGATGAAATCCTGATCGCGGACAGCGGTTCGACTGACAAAACACTGGCCATCGCTCACGATTTCTGCACTGCGCATCCCCGATTCTGTCGGTTAATCCAGCGCGAATTCATCAGCTTTGGCTCGTTCAAAGGCTGGGCGGTCAACCAGTGTCGGCACGATTGGGTTTTTGTCCTGGACGCCGATGAACGAATGACACCGGCGTTGCGTCGGGAAATTGACAAAGTGCTTTCAAAAAGCGATTGTCCAGACGCATTTCTCGTAGGATTTGACCACTATTACCTACGCTATCGCATCAGGCACGGAGCTTGGAATCACAAGGTTGTCCGCCTGTTTCGAAAATCCGTCGCCAATTACGACGCAGGGGCCATCCACGAAAAAGTTGTGGTTTCGACAGGCAGAGTTGGCATCTTGCAAGGGCGCCTTGAGCACTGGACATGCACCTGTTTGGACAGGTGGTATCAAAAGAAGAACCGATACTCCACTGTAGGGGCTTTGGAAAAGTGGAAGCGGGGCAAACGTGCGCGATTGTGGGACTTGACGTTGCGTCCGATCACGGCCTTTGTCAAGTCGTTCATAGTCAAAATGGGGTTTCTAGATGGGATGGGCGGTTTTCTTGTCGCTGTTGATGATGCCGTCACCACTTTTCAAACCTACCTGAAACTTTGGGCGATCGCACATCCGCGTACAGCAGAACTAACACGCGGAAGTTCGGCAGCCGAGAACGATGCCTTCGCACACCTTCCGAAACGGTCTGACGTCACTTTCGATACAGGAATCGGTGCGGATTCATCCTCGCGTGTTGAATTGGCCCATTCTTGAGTTGGGTCTTTCATTCCCACCAGGTTGCCCGCTCTGCGCAGTTTTCCTAGTCATAGGCGGCGCATTGTAACCGGCATTAGAGAGTTCCAGCGAAACTTTAAACCCGCCGGCGTAAGTTTTCGCATTTTTCGACAAAATTTACCCCGATGCTGCCTTTTCGCGATTCGATTCTGACAGAACTTCTCCCGCCTGAATCCAAGGCGCGCTTTTTACTGACGATTACTCCTGTAAGAACAATGCGAAACGCGACGGAATTGGATGAGTTAACGGTTCTGTCGCGATTGCGGGCGACGACGCTCCGCGGCGGCATTTGCAGCGGGTTTGGTTTTGCGCACCGGGAAAGGGTTTCGGGAAATTGGCACAGTCCCGTCCTCGTCGAGCAGATCCGCGGCTCTCAGCGGTGTTCAGGGATGGTTAACACCTCACCAGTTTTTGGGAAAAGGAGTTCCCCATGTGTCGAGCTTCCGGGATTAAGCTTTTACTTGTGCTGCTAATTGCAGGAGGGCTGGCTTCTCCTCCAGCAGCGTTGGCTGGCGAGTTTGACGATTTGACAGAAGCCCGTCTTCGCCAGCTCGAAGAAGAAACCCAGCGTCTGCGTGCCGAAGTGGAAGCGCTTCAGGCGACTCAACCAGTAGCACTTCCGCGGGTGACCGGTGATCCGGTGGCATTTGAATCGGAAGCAGCTCAGCCCGCGGCTCCCTCGATGGATGAGATTCGGGCGGAAATGAAAAAGCTCGCCTGGACCAAAGGGGACATCCAGATCATTCCTTATGGGTACCTTTGGGCGAGTACTTCCTATGAGACACTTCACTCCAATATGGGGGATTATACGCTCTATGTATTTTCGCCAGACGATCGTCCGGAAGGGGCCTGGCACGTGGACGGCAAGTCAACCCGGCTGGGTATTGACTTTGTTGGACCGATGCTGCCACGATTCGGCTGTGCCCAGACCGGCGGGAAAGTGGAATTCGACTTTCAAGGAGCGTTTCAGACGGAAAACCGTGGGAGCGTTCTGCTTCGTCACGCCTATGTCGAGGTGAAAAACGAGTACTTCCGCCTGTTGGCGGGTCAGACCTGGGACGTCATTTCACCTCTGCTCCCGGGGACAATCATGTATTCAGTAGGCTGGGGTGCTGGAAACATCGGATATCGGCGCGCCCAGTTTCGCGCTGAGCGCTACTACCATTTCTCTGACGTATTGCTCGTCACAGCACAGGCATCCATCAATGCCGACATCGCATCCGAGATTGGCGGTAATGTGGTGGCCGAGCACGCCGAATGGCCCGTGCTTGAAGGTCGATTAGGTTTTACCGTCGGGCCACGGGGCCCCGGTTACCGCCCCCTGGAGTTTGGCATTTCGGCTCACATCGGTGAGCAGATGTTCTACCTTCCCGGTCCACCAGTCACCGAGGAAGACTTCCGAACTTGGTCCTTCAATGTGGATGTGAAATATCCCATCACACCGCGATTTGGGGTCCAGGGCGAGTTCTTTACCGGGGAAAACCTCGGTGCTTACTTAGGTGGAATTGTTCAGGGTGTCAATCTCGCACGGGGAAATACCATCCGGGCCACTGGCGGTTGGGTGGACGTGTGGTACGACTGGACAGAGCGACTTCACAGCCATGCGGGTTATTCGATCGACGATCCGTTCAATCAGGACCTCAGCCCCGGACAGCGGAGTTACAACCACTTCTATTTTGCGAATGTCACCTATGATGTGACGAAGCAATTCATCCTGGGTTTCGAGGTGCAGCAATGGAAAACAAACTGGGTAGCCAAGGACCCTGCCGACAGCACTCGATTTGAGGTGATGGTCCGCTACGGGTTCTGATGCCCGACCACTCGTCAGACGGTTTCCACCGGCCAACCGAGGGCCTCGGTTGGCCGGAGCTTGTTTACATAGTGCAAATTGCTGACTTCACGTCTCCGGAGCGGCTGGCTTCTGAAACTCCGCTTCTCCAGCAGGCCGGAGAAGAAACTGCTACCGGTTTTGCGAGGCGGGAAGCTCAAATGACTGCGCGGGTGAAACGGTTGCCAGCACGAATGGGCCAAAGTATTTCCTGGCGACTCGTTTGACATCCTCCAGCGTCACCGCCTTGACCCGCTCATCAAATTTCTTGTCGTAGTCATATCCAAGCCCGTACAGTTCATCGAGCGCGGCCTGGATGGCCTGCGCTGCGATGGTGATGTTCTGCTGAGCATGGTAGGAAATGAGCAATTCTTTCGCCCGCTCGAATTCCTCCTCAGTGATCTCGCCCTGTTTGGCCTTCTCCACATTCTTCAGCACCCGCTGAACCACCTCAGCCAGTGTCTCCGGTCTCGTTTGAGCCCTGATCACGAAGTAACCCGGTGCCGGCCCGGTCAATTGAAGGGCATGGACTCCGTAAACCAGCCCTGCCCCGCGAAGTTCCTCATGCAACCAGCCGCCCGGGTAATCATATCCCGACATGATTGTGTCGAGGACCATCATCGCGGTGTAGTCTGCCTCGTCGCGAATGCTCGGCCCGGGATACCCCATTACCAGCACGGCCGTCGGTTTCTGAACTTGCTTGTGTCCGGTAACAACCTGGGGTATGGCGTTATTGCGATCGAAACTGATCTTGGGGGCATCTGCGGGCGGTGAGAGCTGACCGTACCACTTTTCTACCAGGCGCACCGCTTCGTCGGGATTGATATCACCGAACACCGCGACGACCATGTTCGCTGGATTGAGCAGCACTCGATGGTACTGCTTGATGTCATCCAGCGAGAGTCGCTCCACAGTTTCCCGCTTTCCACCGGTCAGAATGTGATAAGGTGAATCTGCTGGAAGTAAGTCCGCGAAAAGCTCCTGCGCTTCTGCCTGTGGAATCGCATTTCGCTGAGCGATCGCATCCAACACCAGTTTCTTGACTTTGGCAAATTCACCCTCATCAAATCGGGGTTCCAGAAGACATTCGGTCACGAGATCTCCCGCCTTTGCGAAATTCTCTTTCAAAATGCTCAGGCTCGCCACAACGGTATTGCGACCGGGGATGAATGCTACCCGAGCATCCAGATCATCGAACAGTTCAGCAATCTGGTCCGCCGTATAGTTGCGCGTCCCCTTATCAAGCATTCCCGCCAGCAGTGCTGTTCTTCCGGCTGTTTCGGGTGTATCCAGCAGATTGCCGCCCAGCATGGCCACCTGTATGGTGACGATCGGCAATCGGGCCTGCCGCTTCACAAGAACGCGCAATCCATTGGGTAAACGCACAAGTTGTGTGTCTGATTCTTCGCTCTGCATCCCCACGGACTCGGTTTTGGGGGCGCGGCCCAGCGGAGCAATGACAACTTCGTTGAGTCGATCGGGAACGAAGTACTTGCGTGCCACCTCACGAAGCTGCTCACTGGTGACCGATTGAATTCGCTCTGTATAAAGTTTGTCGAAGAGCGGATCACCTGTGGCGAGATAGCTTCGCGCAAGACTTTCTGCCGTGGCCTGAAGACTTTCTCTTTCGAAGATCCAGTCGGAAACTTTTTTCTTTTTGGCCCGGGCAAGTTCATTCTCGGGAACCAGTTCGTCACGAAGGCGATACACTTCTTCGAGAATGATCCGTCGGACTTCCTCGTAATTGTCCGGCGGACAGGTTGCCAGAATTCCGAACCATCCTCGGACGTACTCCGGTGTCGCGCTGGCTGCATCCACCCGGAGGGCGAGAGGTTTCTCGCGCTGCAGCCGACGAACCAGGCGTGACGATTCGCCCCGGGCCAGGATATCCGCCAGAACGTCGAGCGGATAGAGATCGGGATCGGTCAACTTCACAGTGGGCCAGGCGATGGCGATGTCCGTGGCATCTCCTTCCATCTCCCGAACAGCTCGCCGTGGACTCAGTTGCGCCGGTTCTTCTTCCAACGGAATGTATGTCTCCACGGCACGGGGAATTCCGCGATACTGTTCTGCGATCTGCTGAATGACGTCATCCGTCTGAACATCGCCCACCACAACAAAGACCTGATTATTGGGGGTGTAACGGGCCCGATAGAACTGGATAATGGCCTCGTTGCTCGTGTGATTGAGAACGTCCAGATATCCGATAACCGGATGTCGGGCTGGGTGCACCAAATAGAGTGTTTGATTGAGCAATTTCCAGAGCACGCGGGAGCGGCTGACTTCCCCGTCGGCCAGCTCTTGCTTGACGACCTTCAGTTCTCGCTCAAATTCCTTGGGTTCGAATGCCACCCGCTGCATGGAATCAGCCAGCAATTCGATGACTTCCTTGACGTGGCGTGCTGGACAATCGATGTAATAGCAGGTGAAATTCGTGGTGGTATACGCGTTGGTCTTGCCCCCAAATCGGTCGATGATCGCGGCGATCTCCTTCTCCGTCCGCTTAGTTGTGGTTCCACCGGCCACAACATGTTCCAGAACGTGGCTGAGTCCCGCCCCCATATGTTCGGCTTCGTAAACGCTTCCGGTGTACCTGACATAACACCGCACGGTCGCTGCCTGTACCGTGTGGTTCTCCTGGACGATGATGGTCAGCCCATTAGAGAGTTCCGCCACTGTCACACCCTGCGGGTAAACCTGACGCTTTGTGATTGTGGGGACACCGTCGTCAGTTTCCGATGGAGATTGGGACATTCCAAGAGTGTTCATACTCACCATTGCGATCACGCTGAGACCGAGAAACAACCAAAACCGTCCGTGCCGCACCACGTTCAATTGACCCAGTGTTTTCATCGTCATCGGGTGATCTCCCTCGTTACAAGCTCTTCCGGTGGGCCTGAGCCCGTTCGAGTTTAACCTGTTCATTATTACGCTCGGGGTTTCAACGTCCACCCACGGCGGGCTGTGATCATGGTCGTGAATCGCCGCCACCTCAAACAAGGGCCCGCGAACCGGGATTTTTGCGGTTTGGGGTGTCGTTCGGCCCCACTTCTTGTCCGCAGGCCGGTGTGTTTGATATTATAAGCCATAATTTCCTGCTGATTTGTCAGTGCTACCAATGAGCATGACACCGAGTGCCGCATGTCAGAACCGACGAGAATTCCTCCTCGAAGCCCGGAGTTGATGTCTCCCCAGGACACTGGTCTCCTGGTCATTGATGTCCAGGAAAAGCTCGTCCCCCATATCCATGATCATCAAAAGGTGGTCTGGAACATCAGGCGGCTTCTCGATGCCGCGAGGATTCTTGATATTCGCATCCTGGCAACGGAACAGTACCCCAAGGGCCTGGGGCCAACGGTATCGCCGTTGCGGGAACGACTCGGGCCAATTCCGGAAAAACTCATGTTCAGTTGCCGGGAATGCTGGTCACTCTTCGAAGAAGCAGAACAAGCGGGGCTGAGTCGTCTCCTCGTTTGCGGCATCGAGGCGCATGTGTGTGTTCAGCAAACGGTGCTGGACCTTCTTGCGTCAGGCTGGCGGGTGTACGTCGCGGCAGATGCGGTGGGATCGCGGCACCGAATGGATTACGAGATCGCTCTGCGCCGGATGGAGTTGGCGGGTGCTATCATCACAACCACGGAGGCCGCGCTGCTTGAATGGTGCATTCGGGCGGGGACTGCCGAATTCAAACAGATCAGCCAGCTTGCACGGGAATTTCCGCCAGGCGAATCTGCCGCAGTATCCTGAGTTTGGCCACGCTACATTTCTGTTAGTGAGACTGCCCCTTGTCGCTCTTGCGCATTGGTGTTATCTTTTCACAAGAAGTAACACTGGCAGGATCCTGCCCCAGAGCAAGCGAGCACCATTGGACAGTTGGCTAAAGTGTTTCTTCCCGAAGTGAGGAAGTGTCGCGTGCAAAAGGTGGAACAGCAGCCGCACCAGTTTGATGTACACGACGCTTCCTGAAATCTCCTGAGAAAGTGCGAGGGTGAGTTATGAAAAGACTGCTGACAATCCTGCTGTGGATGTGCTGGATCGGTTGGAGCTGGAGCGTTTTCGCCGAGCTTCCCCGAAGTTCCCTTTACCTGGTCGGAGTTGGGCCTGGTGATCCGGATCTCATCACGCTGCGGGCAGTGGAAGCCATCCGCCATGCCGACGTAATCTACTGCACCGACGGATTGGAAAAGAAATTCTCCGATTATTTGACCGGAAAGCAGGTTATCACGGGTTACTGGCGACTTTTTGAGTACTATGGGCAGGACATCAACTCACTTCCCGAGGCGGAGCAACCGCGCGCCCGGGCTCTGGCGGAGAAAAGGAACGCGTTCATCTCGCAGGTGCGGCAGGCCGTCGGCCAGGGAAAAGTGGTGGCCATTCTCGATAGTGGGGACCCTCTCATTTACGGGCCATGGGCCTGGTGTCTGGAAGAGTTTACCGATCTAAACCCGGTGGTTGTACCGGGAGTGAGTTGTTTCAACGCTGGTAATGCCGCGCTTCGCCGAGGCGTCACGAACGCCCCGAAAACCAAATCGGTGATCCTCACCGCTAACGATTGGCCAGGAAAAACAGATACGGTGGAAAGTCTCTCCGTCCATCGAGCCACCATGGTCATTTTCACGATGCGTGCGGAGTTCGACTACTTCATTGAGAAGCTCAAAACCCATTATCCGCCGGACACGCCTGTGGCTATCGTCAAATACGCTGGCTATCAGGAGAAGGAGGACGTGATCGAGGGCACACTCGCCACGATCCGGGACAAAGTGGATCCGAAATCTCTGCCCTTTGAGTATTTAATCTACGTTGGTGATTTTCTCACCTATCGGCAGAAGTCTCCTGCCACCACGTCGGTGTCAAATGCACCGGCAATGCAATCGGTGAGCAGTGGGGCGAGTGTATCAACGCACTGATGGATGCAGTTTTTGAGCATCGGCTTGGAGAAAGCGACGCGTTAGAACAATTGACGTGAGCATGTGGCGCGACGCTGCGTGCTCCCATTGGGCAGGCCGTTTCCCCCCAGCGGTCCTGCCCGTTCTTTTTGGAAATGTGGTCAATGAGACGACAAGCCTCGCGTGTCTCCGGTTGCCTGCTTGTCGATTCGCCCGGGGACGAATAGAGTGACGGAAGGAGATGATCCGGTAAACGACAATTCGAACCGCATAAACCTATTCTTTATTTTCCTTGAAAATAATGGCACACCATAACGGAGGGAACCGTGGCGACTGAGGCTTCACGGCAGGAACGAGGCACACAAGGCCCGCTGGGGGAGCTGGCGGGGCGTGTTCCCCCTCATAGTGTTGAGGCGGAAAGGGCTGTGCTGGGGAGCGTCTTGCTTGACCCGCGGACGCTGGACGATGTGGCCACAGTGCTCGTGCCAGAAGACTTTTATGTGGACGCCCATCGGCGGATTTATGCTCGGCTCCTCGAGATGCACGCGGCGAACCGCACAATCGACCTGATGCTCCTGGTCGAAGAGTTGCGGCGGCACGGGGAATTCGAAACAGTTGGCGGGGCCCCATATCTCGCAGAAATTGCCCAGTCCGTAGCGGTGGCTAGCCATGCTGTCTACTACGCAGAAATAGTGCGCAACCACGCGTTTCTGCGAGCATTGATTCAAGCCGGTACGGACATCGTGCGTGACGCATTCGATTTGAGTCTCGAGCCGCGGGAAATCCTCAATCGTGCCGAAGAGCGGATCCTGGCAGTTCGTGACCGCCGATCCACAGGGGATGTCGTGCCGGTGAGCGACGTGCTCTTTGAGGCGTTTCAAATGATCGACCGGCGCATGCAGGGTGAGGCTACCGGGGTGCCGACGGGCTTCACCGATCTCGACAAACTGACCGGGGGCCTGCACGATTCCGAGCTCATCATTCTGGCTGCCCGGCCAAGTATGGGGAAAACAGCCCTCGCCACGAATATTGCGGAGCATGTGTCGGTGGACGCGGGCTTGACAACGCTTTTCGTCAGCCTGGAAATGTCTCGCTTGGAATTGATTCAGCGAATGCTTTGCTCGCGGGGAAAAATAAACGGGCATAAGTTTCGCAGTGGTTTTCTTTCCGCGGAAGACAGGGAAAAACTTGTCCGAGCCGCCGGTGAACTGAGCCGCGGAAAGTTGCTCATCGATGACTCGCCAAGCCGTACGGTAACCGAGATCGCTGCGGTGGCCAGACGCCTCAAACGACGCGAGGGCTTGCGACTCATTGTCATCGACTATTTGCAATTGATCGAGCCAGATAACCCTAAGGATCCCCGTCAGGAACAGGTGGCGAAAATCACGCGGCGTCTCAAAACTCTGGCCCGGGAACTGAAGATTCCTATTTTGTGCCTCGCCCAGCTCAATCGTCAGACGGAAGTTGTCAAGGACAACCGGCCCCGATTGAGTCATCTCCGCGAGTCGGGCGCCATCGAGCAGGACGCCGACGTGGTAATGTTTGTCCATCGCGAAGAGTATTACCACACCCGAGAGGAAGCCCAAGCTCGGGGATTGTGCGGGTTGGCTGAGGTGATTGTGGCCAAGCAGCGTAATGGTCCGGTCGGGGATGTGAAACTTGTCTGGCGTGAGGAATTCACGCGATTCGAAAATGCAGCCGCTGCTGACTATAGCGAAGTTGCCTACAGTGACTTTGCGGAGGATGCCCCATTTTAGGGGATTCTGAAGGTTGCGAGACCCACCTGGTAAGCCGCGGCGCTCAGGACCGCACCGAACGGTTACAAGATGCTTGCGATGTCCCGGCAAGCTATAATGGACGAAGACTGCATTGCCGCCGGGAATACACGTATGGCGCCTGCCATGCCACAGATCGGGTCAAAATAAGCCGGGCGGATTGGGTGCGGTGGTGCAATCGATCGTCATATGCCAGGTAGGTAAAGCTGCGAGGTTTTGATGGGGCCTCCATCGCATGAGAAAGATCAACAAGCGCTTCGTCGTCATTCTCGTTGCAGTGGTCATTCTGCTGGGAACGGGCACGTATTTCCTGCATGGTTACCAGCTGCGAAGAAATGCCCGGGTCTTTCTTGAACGGGCACAAGCCGCCTTGAAAGAGGGTCGCCGTGACGTCGCGGCGAAAAACTTCCAGTGGTACACGGAACTCGTGCCACAGGACCTGGATGCTCAGCAGGAATTCGCGGAATTGCTTATTGAGCTTCGCGCATACGGGCCTGCCTATTTTCGGTTGGAAACGGTTTTGCGGCATGACCCGGAGCGTACCGAAGCCCGCAAGATGCTCGTGGATGTGCTTCTCAACATAGGACGTTTTCGCGATGCGGAGGAACATCTCAACCAATATCTGCTTAAAGTGAATCCCGATGATGCCGAGTTATTAACGAAGCTCGCCCGGTGCCAGCGTGGCCTCGGCCAATCGAGAGAAGCGGTGCGAACTCTTGAAAAAGCCGTCAGTTTACGACCGGAGCTGGCGGAGGCTTATGCCCAACTCGCGGGAATCTATCGTTATGATCCCGATCTCAAGGATCCGCAGAAGGCCGACGAGTGGATCAGCAAGATGCTGGCCGCGGTAAAGAATGAGGAAGCGCTGCGAACAGCGGCCGTTTACTACTACCAGTCCGATCGATACGATCAGGCTCTGCAATATACCAAGGAAATTTTGGCCAAGAAGAGCGATGATGTGGATTTTCTTATTCTTGGCGCGGACTGCGCTCGGCGGCTCGAGCAGCTCGATCTTGCTCGCGCTTGGGCGGAGAAAGCCATCGCGTTGGATCCCCAGCGAGCGGACGGTTACACGTTGCTCGCCGCAATTCAGGCAGCGCAGGGACAGCCGAATGAGGGCCTGGCCACTCTTCAGAATGCATTGACCAAAGTGAGCGACAAGGCAGCGGTCTTGGCCAACCTGGCCGAGATGAGTCTCAATCAGGGAGATGAAAAAAACGCCGAAAAAGCCATCGAAGAGCTGAGTCAAACTCGGTACCCGCTCTCGCGGCTGGAATGGTTGAGAGCCCGATTGCTTCTGGCCCGCGGTCAATGGTTTGAGGCCGCGCGCAAATTGGAAGTCATCCGGCCGGACCTGACCAATGTGCCCGACCTGCTTAAACAAGTGGATTTTTACCTGGGGCTGTGTTATGCCCAGATGGGCAACATGGACCAGAGTCTGGCGTCGTACTCAAAAGCCGCCACCCAAGACCCCCTTTGGCCACAGGCCCGGCTGGCGCGGGCGGCGGCGTTTCTCGAATTGGGGCGCGTGGACGACGCGATTGAAGATTATCGCGCTCTGGTGACGATGGGGAAAGCGACGTCGGCTGTTGTACTTGACCTTTGCCGGCTGCTTATCCTGAAGAATTTGGGCCAACCCCGGACTCAGCGAAACTGGCAAGAGGTCACTCAACTTCTGAGCGTGCTGGAGAAAGATCCGCAAGTTCGGGCCCAGGCTGCTGTGCTGCGAGCGGAAATCGCTGTTGCCGACAATCAACCCCAGGAAGCCGAAAAAATTCTTCAACAGGCTCAAAAAGATAATCCGGACCGCGTGGAAGTTGGGCTAGCCAGAGTGGCACTGGACCAGCATCGAGGGCAGTTCACAGAAGCCGAAAAACTGCTTCAGGAGCTAACCGCAAAGTTCGGAGAATCGGCCGACATTCTGGTCACCCGGGCTCGGCTTGCTGCCCGCGCCGGCGAACAACAAGCCAAAAAAGTATTTCGCGACATCGCCAGGGCTGCCGAGAAGCTCCCCGACCAAGATCGCCAGCGAGTCTTGAGCGTTCTGGTGGGCTATTCAATCCAGTTCTCTGATTTTGATGCCGCCCGACAGTGGTGCGATGAACTGAGCCGTCTGGCGCCGAACAATCTGAAAGTGCGGTTGCTCCTTTTCGACTTGGCCATTCGGGCCCAGGATGTGGCCAGTTTGAAGCCCGTTCTCGACGAGATCGCGCGGATCGAAGGACGCGGGCCTATCTGGCATTACGGTGAAGCCGTTCGGCTGTTTCTCGAGTCCAAAGGTGAAAACCGCGATCAACTCCGACAGGCCCTGGACCATCTGGCAAGGGCGAGCGTGCTCCGGCCGAACTGGATGCGGGTACCCGCCCTTCAGGGACAAATCTACGATCTGCTCGGAGATACCACCGCTGCCATCAATGCCTACAGCCGAGCCATCAGCTTGGGGGATCGCAGCATTGTGACGGCGCGGCGACTTGTGCAGTTACTTTATGGGGAGCAGCGTTTCCTGGAGGCCGATAAGATCATCCGCACCCTGGAAGAGCAGCAGGCACCCTTCTCGTCGGATCTGGAACGCCTGGCCTCCACGGTCTCTCTGCGATTGGAAGATTACGAGCGGGCGCTCGAGCTGGCTAGACGGGCAGCGTCAACCTCCCAGGATTACCGTGATCACGTTTGGTACGCCACAGTACAGGCTGTCCTGGGGCTGCGTTATCGAGCAGAAGGGCGCACCGCTGAGGCAGACGCGGCTCTTGCGGAAGCTGAAAAAGAATTTCGCAAAGGGGTCGAGCTGGCCCCCCAATCCACTGATGCATGGGTCGCACTGGTACAGTTCTACGCAAGGATCGGCGATCAAACCAAAGCCAAGCAGACTGTCGATGAAGCACGGCAGAGAATTGAAGGCGGGATCGCGCCGCTTGTGATGGCCCAGGTTTTCGAAGTGCTCGGCCAGATCGACGAGGCGGAAAAGCAGTACCAGGAGGCGCTCGCCAGCGCACCCGACAACCCCGCAATCATTCGGCAGGTGGCGGAATTCTACCTGCGGACCGGCCGTGCTGACTCCGCCCGCGCCCAGTTGGAAAGAATCACAAGTGGACAGGTTCAGGCTCCCGAAACGGACGTCGTCTGGGGACGGCGGAGCATGGCTCTCCTGCTTGCAGCGCAGGGAGGATACGAGAACCTTCAAAAAGGACTGGAACTTATTCGGCAGAACCGGACGGCTGGTCAGCAGCCCTCGATTCAGGACCTTCGTGCGGAGGCCCTTCTGCTAAGTGCTCACCCACAGCGTAAAAAGCGAATCGAGGGTCGCCAACTTCTGGAAAAAGTCGTCAACGAGTACAGTGCCGCGACGCCCGAAGATCGATTTATTTTGGCCCAGCTCTACATGGCCGACGGAGACATCTCCAACGCTGCCCGACATATGCGGACACTCCTGGCGTCACACGGCAACGAACCCCGGTATGTCCGCCGCTACGTTACATTCCTCCTTGATCAGTCGCAAACATCGGAGGCCGCGATCTGGCTTGGCCAGCTCGAAAAACTGGTCCCCAACGACATGAACGTGGTGGCGCTTCGCGCTCGATTATGGACGATGCAGGGCCGCTCCGACGAGGCACTCAAGTTACTCGAAGACTTTGCCAACCAGACAGACGAAAAGTCGCCGGGACAACTGTCTGATGCGTCATCTTCCCAACAGCATAGCGAAAAAACGGTTGCAACCGGCACGCCGTCCGGGGAAGCCAACTCCCAAACCCTTTCTGAGGAAGAACGGCTCCAGCAGATTCGTTGGGCTTTGGCAGGAGATACTGCAGAATATCTCGCAGGTTATCTCGCCCGTATCGGCAAGCCCGACGAGGCCAAGCGCTTCGTCGCCACTGCAGAAGCGATCTATCGTCGGTTCGTGGACAAGAACCCCGAGGCAGCGGTACTTTTGGCTGCCTTCCTCGCCCGCCATGACCGCCTGGCTGAGTCGCTCGATCTGCTGGAAAAAAATTGGGAGAGTGCCGACTTGGCGCTCGTGCGGGTGGCCACCACGGTCATCATGGGGCGTGTGTACCAAGACCGGGCGGCTGCTGACCGCGTGGAAAGGATTGTTGTCGCTGCCCTTCAAAAACACGACCGACCGCTATCTCTTCTTTTGCTTCTCGGCGACTTTTATGGATTGCAGGAGCGAATTCCGGAAAGCGAACAAGCATATCGCGAAGTCCTCAAACGAGATCCCAAAAACATCATCGCCCTCAATAACCTTGCCGCCATTTTGGCGCTTCGCAAGGCAAGCGTCGACGAGGCTGAAAAGCTCATCAAAACAGCCATCAACATAGCGGGCCCGGTTGCCAATCTTCTCGATACTTATGCCATGGTTGTGATGGCGCAGGGCAAACCGCAACAGGCAGCCGCCATCCTTCAGGAAGCGCTGGACGACCAGCCGTCAGGAATTCTTTATTTCCACGCCGCCCAAGCACTGGCTCAACTTGGGAAAAACAAAGAGGCGGCTGAGGCTTTTCAGGCAGGTGTCAAATTGGGACTGAAAAAAGAATCTCTCCATCCCCTGGAACGATCCCATTTTGACGAACTGGCCCGAAAGCTCGGACCGCTGGTGGCCGCCTCGTGAGGAATCGCCCCGTCATAAGCGCCTACGCGCTGACCAACCTGGTTTTTCCTGGTTGGTTGAATTTGCGCCACGGGAATTGTTCATTTATTTCCCGTAACTCCCGCAAAGCGTCTCATCCCGGTTGGGCGAAAGATGGTTCGGCAGGATGGTCGATAAGTGACATATCCTGGCTTCCAACCTTTTGGCACCGGAGCCGAGCTTCCTGCACAAGCCTGCCCAGCAGCATCCAGATGAGCATCCCATGATTGCACCGCGTCAACCTCTCCAGCATGTGCCGGACATTCCTGAACAAGTTCGGCAATTTGTATATCAGACCCTCTGTGAAACCAATCAACTGGAGCCGGGGATTTTTCCGATGCAGGAGAGCTACTTCTTTCGCAAGGGGGCTCCTTGTGCAGCCCTTTTTTGTGTGCAGGGTCCCCGGCTCATGAAAATTATGGCCATTTGGGACCTGGAGAGGCAGGATGTGCTTTTTTACAACGCGGCAGGAGAGCGGTATCTCGTAGCCCGCGCACCGGTGGAACCGCCATCTCTCCCCTAGCTTTCCGCAGGAGCGGCGTCTTCGCCATTTCCAATCTAACCTTTCCGACCTGTTTAACCTGCCAAGAAAAGACAAACCCGCCGAGCAACGTCTGTCCGGTCGGTTCGAAGAACGACACCAGGGACAGCGGAGAACTCGGCGGGCTCTCGGGCGGTTCGCGAAAAACAAGCCTCAGTCGCGCGGCTCGACAGCGCCGGTCAGGCCGCTGTAGTCACTTCGATCCAATGGATGCCAAAGCGGAAGGCCTTTCCGGACGCGCTCCGCCAGCACTTCCAATTTAGCCCGAGAACCCGCAGGAGCATCGGTGGGAACAAACTCTTCAGTGGGAACAGGATCGAAATCCTCATCGTGACCGAATTCGCTAATGGCATCGAAGACGTTTCGCATGGGACACCTCTCTTTCTAGGTTCACTCGCAGGAACCACAAACAGACACCTGACACCAACACTACTGACCACAATATTCTTGGCGACGAAATGGTTCGCCATCGCCCCAAAACACAGTTGGCCTGCCAACTTTTGGCAGTGGTCCCCCAGTGGGGACTTTCTCAGCAGGCTTCACTACCGTGTGATCGACATCGGTAGAGCAGACCTCAGCTGGACAAAACGGTCTGCCTGCCGAGTCTCTGAACGCAAGCAATGTTCGCCTGTGCGGAGTTGACTTGCACCGACGGAACTACAGACAAGGCGGATAACTACGGTAGGACAATTTCGAAACGTGCCGCCTTGGCAAGCCCGATTGAGCGACCCAAGCCGATCACAGGCGAAGCGGCCCAACTAGGGCGTAGACCGTACTCCCTCCCCGCCCACTCTAAGCCTCATTGTATGAAGTATCGGCGGGATTTGTCAATACCCTGAGCGCCGGTCTTTTCGACCTCACGCTTTTTAGTATGTCCAAAACCGATAACCTTTGCAAGCCCCGGTTCAGGGAACGGCCGATCTGAGAATTCCCGGAAAGCCCGTCGGTAACCAAGGCAATCCCAGTGATCCTTTCCGAGTGCCGCGGAAGCACCTCAAGCAGCTCCCGGCCGTATGTGATGCGGGGTCTTACTGCACACAAGAAGACATACCACGGATGAGCACAATTCCAACCAAAGATTCACACATTATGCTTATTACGTGTTATAAGACGATCAAACTTAGAAATGCCGACCCGATCAGCTTTGAGGTGTGGCCTCACCGTCAAGCGTTATTTTCACCCCGGATATCAACGCGAAAATCGATGGGTTAGCATGCGGAGTTTCGTTTTCCCTAAGCGTATGGTAAGAATCCCCCCTCGGATATGGATGATGGCCGGGTTTTAGGTCTGCCACCCATTGAACCAGCTCCGCAACCTGCCGTCGCAGCTCGCCCAGGCGAATGCCCCCAAATGAGGCTGGAAATCCCGCCAAGTGCTCTTCTGCCCGCTGAACCAGGCGCTCAAATCCCACCTGGTTTCCCCGTTCCAGGTGCGCGAGGGCCACCGCAAACTGGATCAATCCCTGATAAAAAGACCGATCCGGCTCCTCGCTTTCCTTCCAAACTTCCTCCCAAACTTCGTGGGCCTCGAAAAACTCTCCTGCGTTGAAAAGCTTCACTCCCATCCAGAAGAGGCCTTGATGATCCATGTGTCATTGTCCTTCAGACTGGCCAACGGGGCTCCCAACCACCACCTGACCGTTTTGTCGACTCCTGACCGCGTCTTGCCGCAGCCCGAGAATAACAGGCGTCCTGGTTACCGTCTGACTGCTCTCAGACAGCACGAGAAACGAATTCCGCGTCCAAACTCGCTTGACAACGGTAAACTCCAGGGGACAATGTCAAAATTCAGCAAGGGCTTTCTTGCACACCCAAGGCACTGGGTCGGGAGTACTCCCAGAATCACAGTGTCCACGCCAAGGAGATCCTGGATAGCAATGGCTGCTGGTCCCACGCAACGCATTCGGCGAGTCCTGGAAGTACTCGAGAAGGAGTTTCCTGATGCCTCCTGCTCGCTCAATTTTACCAATCCCTTGGAGCTTTTGGTGGCGACAATACTTTCCGCCCAGTGCACGGATGAACGCGTCAATCAGGTGACAAAAGACCTCTTCAAAAAGTATCGCACCGCCCGGGACTACGCGACCGTGCCATTGACTGAACTGGAAAAGGACATTCAGAGTACCGGTTTTTACCGGAACAAGGCCCGAAATATTCGGGAATGCTGCCGAATTCTGGATGAAAAATACGGCGGGAAGGTTCCTCCCTCGATGGACGATCTGGTCACGCTCCCCGGCGTGGGAAGAAAAACAGCCAACGTCGTCCTGGGAACCGCTTATGGAATCCCTTCGGGAGTGGTTGTGGACACCCACGTCGCACGCATCAGTCAGCGGTTGGGTCTCACCACTGAGAAAGACCCGGAGAAGATTGAACAGGACCTCATGAGGCTCGTTCCCCAGGATCAGTGGATCCCTTTCGGTCATCGGATGATCAAGCATGGTCGGAAATATTGCACAGCAAAAAAGCCCCGCTGCAGCGAATGTCCCATGAACAGTTTTTGCCCAAAAATCGGGGTGGAAGGAAACACGAAGAGTCCGGGGAAGACCAACAGCTCGTCTGAGTCCAAGAGAGGGAAGCGGGCTACTTCCCGAAGTCGTCGCGAGAGCTGAAAATCAGTGTTCTGCGTTTGCGTTTGCATGGGCTGTGCGGACCTGTTTGATTCGCTGCCCAGGTTGCTGAACAAAACAAGGCAGTTTATTGTGGAGCGCAGACTGACTGAGGAGAGACCATGATCCTTTCTGGAAAAGAGATTCTGGCACAACTGGGTAAGAAGATCATCATCGAACCGTTTAATCCCGCGAGGTTGAACTCCAACAGTTACGATTTGACCCTCCACAACGAGCTGATGATCTACGAGGAAGTGGTCCTCGACATGCGAAAACCCAATCGCGTGCGACGGCTTATCATCCCGGAAGAAGGTCTCGTGTTGACCCCCCACCAGCTTTATCTCGGTCGGACGGTGGAGCGAACCGAAACATATGGCTACGTGCCGATGATTGAAGGCCGCTCCTCAGTCGGCCGTCTGGGGCTTTTCGTCCACGTGACTGCTGGTTTTGGGGACGTGGGTTTTCGTGGTTACTGGACCCTTGAAATGTTCGCGATTCAGCCGGTTCGCATATATCCCGGCGTTCCGATCTGTCAAATCTTTTATCATGAGATTAAGGGCGAGTACGAGGAGTACAAGAGCGACAAGTACCAGGACAATCAAGACATTCAGCCGAGCCTCCTGTTCAAAGAATTAAATCCCGATTTGTGCAACAAGCCGCGATCCAATTTGCCGTTTGGCATCGAAGAGATTCACGGTTGACGGGCTCCTGGGCAATTGAATTTTTCGCAGGCGCAGGTCGTTTATGTCTGAGCCCTCTTCTCCTGTTCCGCCGTACGCCAGGCTGGCTGCCGCACTGGCGGTGGCTATCGGCATCACCGCACTGACGATCCATGATGTGGCGATAGAACGAGGAGGACCAGGCGTCACCTGCGATGAACTTTATCACGTGGGTTACGGCAAGCGGCTGGTGGCCTCGCTGCTGCGTCATGGATCACGGTTTTTTACCCGGGAGTGTGTCAAAGAAACCTTCGCCTGGTCGCCGGAGGGCCCACCGGTCCATCCACCCCTGGGAAACTGGATCCTTGGGTGGTTCCACTGGCTGTTTGATCCAGCCCCCCAGGAACTCTCCCAACTGGCCATCACCCCGGCCCGGTTCGGCACCGCTGTGTGTTTCGGAGTGTTGGTGTTTCTCATATGTTGGGCGGGCGTCCATCGGTATGGGCTTATTGGGGGGCTTGCGGCGGGTTGTTCTCTCGTTTTCATGCCTCGATTGTTTGGACACGCCCATCTCGCCGCCCTTGACGCCATCACGGTACTGATGTGCACGGCTGCGGTCCTGGCTGTGGTTGTGGCAGAGCGAAGCGGGCGGTGGTGGGCATTCGCGCTGGCGGGTTCCGTGTGGGGACTGGCCCTGCTGACACGTTTTCACGGATTGCTGTGCGGACTACCCATTCTGGTCTGGATTGTCTGGCAACGACGCTCAAAAGGGGTTGTTCCCGCCTTTTGCTGGCTGGCCAGCGGGCTTTTGATCTTCTACATCGGCTGGCCGTGGCTTTGGTTTGACACATTCGAGCACCTCAGGCTGTACCTCTCAACAAGCACGCAGCGAACCCCCATCCACGTTTTCTACCTCGGCCGCGTATGGGACGATACCCTTGTTCCCAGACATTACGCCTGGGTCATGTTTCTCGTCACAGTGCCGGTTGGTTTGCTCATCGCGGGTAGCATCGCCATCTTCTCAAACTGGTTGCCTCGCTCGCCTCAAGGCAGGGTTTCAACATCTGTTCCCCAGATGGATGCCGCGGATTTCCTTTTTTTGGGCACGATCGTGTTCTTCCTGGCGATTTTCACAGCACCCAGGGTGCCCGTGTACGATGGCGTTCGACTGTTTCTTCCGGTGTATTCCATGTGGTCATTGCTTGTGGGGAGGGGCACCCAATTGATCTGGGAATGGATATCGCGGATGACATGGCACTGTTTCCGTTACGGCCCGCACTTCGTGCTGGGCAGTTTGTTTGCGCTCCAGGCGGTCGGTGTGGTGGCGTTCAGACCAGCTTGGTTGAGCTACTACAATCTGCTGGTGGGTGGACTGGCCGGCGCCGAGCGGCTGGGATTCGAAGTGAATTACTGGGGCGATGCGCTCGCAGAACCCCTATTGGCAGCTGCCGCTCAACGTGCCAATAAAGGAGAGACGCTGGTCTTTGGGCCGAGTTTGGCCCCCTATCAGGCGGCCGGCATCTTGCTTGGCTCGCCTGCCCTGGCGGAGAAAGAAATGGTGGTAGTAGGATGGCCAGCGGGCGCAAAAACACCTCCCAAAAACGCCAGGTGGATGGTTATGTACCATCGCCGAGCAGACCTTGATCAAATTCCCGAGGAAATTCGGCAACAGCCGGTCGTCAGCGAGTTTTCTTGCCAGGGCGTTTGGCTGGCCAGACTCATTCAACTTCCGGCGTCCGCCAGCGAGAACTCGCCTTAAACCATGGCGGCGCGGATGTCGGAAACGGACGACCAGAGACCTCAACGCTTGACCTATTCCTCGTCCTCCGGCACCTTCCACTCATCTTCCTCGTCTTCGTCAGCATCGCGTGGCATCGGCAATCCGTACTCCTCATCGAGCCAGCGGCGAAGGTCGATGAGTTTGCAGCGGCGGCTGCAAAACGGCATCGCGTCCGTGGTCTCCGGATCGAATTGTTTGCCGCAAATGGGGCACCTTAACTTAGCCATCGTGTTTCAGTGCGAACCGGTTCAGAAAGTCCATCCGCTTTGTTTTGTTTCACGAAACAGCCCCAACTAGGCATAGGCCTGGTACAGCGGGGTCAGGACCACCTCCCAAACATGGGCACGCGGCGGAAGACGAACAATGGTGAGAACCACCTGGGCCACATCTTCAGGCTGCAACATGCGACGGCGCTGCTCCTCGGGAACAGGGGTTGGGCGCTGCTCCAAAATGGGCGTGTTCACTTCGCCCGGATAGATATTCGTGATCCGAATGCCGTTGTGGCGTTCCTCCAGTCCCGCGGCCATGCCCAGGGCCGTCATCGCAAATTTTCCCGCACAATACGCCGGGCCAGCCAGTTCCAGGGCCCGCTTTCCGGCGATAGACGAAATATTGATGATCAGGCCGTCGCGCTGCTCGCGCATCATCGGCAGAACGGCCTGCATGCAGTTAAATGTCCCGGTTGCATGAACGGCGAGAATGCGATCCCAATCGTCCGGGGAGAGGACCGCCATACTGCGATTGGCGACGTTGATCCCCGCTGAATTGACCAGAACCTTGGGAACGCCCAGTTGCTCGCGGATGGCGGAAAACGTCGTGTTGACCCTTTGTCGATCCACCACGTCGCACGGAAATGCCCGAAGGCGATCCGCGTACCGGGAATTCTTGACGGCACTTTCCAACCGAGCAGGATTACGGCCCAAGATCGCTACTCGAAAGCCCTCCCCGGCGAGCGATTCCGCCACCGCCAGCCCAATTCCGCTTCCACCACCTGTTACCACGGCCACCGGATCGATGTTGTTTGCCATGAGATCGCTCTTCGTCAATAGAACTCACCAACGTCGCTGTCATGCCCTGCTGCCGTCGCGTCAGCTTTCCTATTTCCCATTTACGCCGAGATCAACCCCCGCGCCAATTCGGAGCCGTCTGAATTCTGAACAGTACGGGCAGTTTCTTGCTCCAAGGACTACCGGAGCATGCCTGGCAGTTTTCGGTGACTTCATCATGTTCCCGTAAGACATTTTCCCTTTTCCTTTGGCGATGAGTGGGTGGACGTCCACGCCGGTTCGCGCCAATTCGACGGTCCAGAAGGACCTGCTTGTCAGGTCCGATCACCACCGATCGAATGCCCATCCCTCCTCATCGGGCACGACAGGCGTGCCCCTCCGAGGTTTACCGCACGGCGTGGAAAGTGTCCTTCCAATAGACCCGGGTTCCACGCTGATTGAGCGTCCCGGTTGCACGTGAATCATGCGAGGGATTAGAGAGCCGGTTCTCCCCGAGCCACGCCACTGGTGCGGGCAATTCATGAATTGCCCCTACAACAGTTTGCCCGGGGCATATCATGGTTCCTTGCCAAAATGGGGATGGCTCAGCATCTTGCCTGGGTGACGCGCCGTATACTCCGTGGGGTTGACGGGGTTCTCGCGTATGCTTTGCCATTCTGCACTGGTAAAATCATAGAGGGATGGTAAGCCGGTGAAACTTATTCTGCGGGAGCGTTGGCGCTTATGATTTTCAGTCGGTGGTACGCAGTCATGGTGGTCGGTTTCTGGCTGGCCACCATGGGCTGGCTTATCCGTGATAAGATCCTCCCGACTTTTCTCCTGGGGTCGCCACCCAAGTCGCAGGAGATCGTCGACGCCTATCAGCAGGATCGCCTGGTGGGATGGAAGATTCTCTGGAGAGAGCGGGAAATCGGCTGGGCCGTCAGCAAGACGACCGTTTCTGACGAACAGGTGACCGAACTGCGTCATCTCGTGCGATTCCGGGAATTACCCGTTCATGAGATTTTCCCGGTCGTGTGGCAGGCATTGGGGGGGCCGGACACCGGCCTCAAGATGCGCTTAGAGGTAGAGACCACCCTTTTCTTCGACCCCCTCAAAAGGCTCTCCTCGTTCCAGACACGCTTGCGAACTCCGGGGGTATCCGAATCGCTGGCGATTGTTCGTGGTACGGTGGATAAAGGCCAGATTCAACTGGTGCTGCAAAGTGGCAGCTTCATGTATTCCACAGAACTCCCCTTTCGGAATGACGCGATCCTCACCGATTCGTTCTCACCCCAGGCAAGCCTGCCGGGTCTACGGGAAGGGCAGCAGTGGACGGTTGAGATTTACAGCCCCGTTCCGTTGCCTCATCAGGCTGTTTCGGGAAAGCCCATCGATGTCATCCACGCCAAGGTGGAGGGGCGCGACATGATCTTGTGGGAAGGCAGCCGCCGTCCCTGCTGGGTGGTGGTTTATCGTAATGACCCTGCCCAGACTGTGAGCGCTCATTCTTCACCGCGGGGCCGGTTGTGGGTGGAGCCCTCCGGAAGGGTCCTTCGACAAGAAGCGAAGGTGGGCGATGGTTACCTCGTTCTCGTCCGACTGAGTGACGCTCAGGCCAAAACTCTGGCCCAGCGACTGGAGAAAGCACAACCTGCGGAGGAAGGCAGATCACATGATTGACTTCTGGAATGTCAGTAAGCGGTACGGCGAAAAACTCGCTGTCTCTCAACTTGATCTCCATATTCCCCCGGGCGAAGTGTTTGCCTTTCTAGGGCCGAATGGCGCGGGCAAAACCACGACCATCCGCATGCTGGTGGGACTTCTCCGGCCCACCGAGGGACGGGTCTCGGTGTGCGGATACGACGCAACCGGGCGCGATCGACTGGCGGCCCAATGCATCGGTTACGTGCCGGACCAGCCCTACCTGTACGACAAACTGACCGGCCGGGAATTCCTCGAGTTTGTAGGGCAGCTCCGCGGATTATCCCGTCGCGAACTAGCCGCCCGAATTGAGCGCGAAGTGGCGCGTTTTGAAATTGGTGATTTTCTCGACGAACTTACCGAGACTTATTCGCATGGTATGCGGCAAAGAGTCGTGTTTGCGGCCGCCGTCCTCCATGATCCCAAAGTGATCGTTCTGGACGAACCCACAGTGGGGCTCGATCCGCGAAGTACCAAACTGGTGAAAGATCTGCTCCGCGAACGAGCGGCGGCGGGCACGGCTGTGTTCATGTCCACCCACACATTGAGCATCGCCGAAGAAATTGCCGATCGCATCGGAATCATACATCACGGCAAACTGATTTTTGTGGGAACCGTGGAGGAGTTGCGATCAGCCCGGGCTAGCGATCACGCTTCGCTGGAAGAGATATTTCTCCAGCTCACGGCCGAGGAGCGGCAGGAAACCAATTCTTTTTCCTCGCCGGCGATCGGAACGTCTGTGGGTGATGTCGGTATGACATCCTCGTTGATCGGCAACCGCGAGCGGGGCACGTCCTCGCAAAAGGAGAGCGACTATTCCGCATGCGAAGTGACTCGGGAGTTTCTTGAATCATCAAGTCAGAACGGCGTTCTCGCGACCGAAACACGTCCGAACCAGCAGTGAGGCTTACTCCCGATGAATGACGTGAGTATGTCCGAGAATCAATTCGCAGCGATGGCCGAGAGAAGCCGCTTCACGGAACCTACCCGGGAAAACGCGATAGCCCTTATCTCGCCGCGATTGGAAGCGGCCTTGTTCCGCAAGGTGCTGCTACTGACAGCACGCACGCTGGTCAGACAGACGTTAAGTCAGGCGTGGTTTCGAGTATGGCTGGTTGTCATTTTGGGCGGTGGACTGTGGCTGGGGTTGTTGGCACTTTTCGCGGAGGGGTTTCAATTCCTGGAAACCACGATCCCTTACGCGGATCTGGTCGAACAGACAGTCCGCTATGTGTTCGGCACCTTTTTCATGGCCCTCACGATCATGCTCATGATTTCCGGGGCAATCCTGTTGCACAGCGGATTATTTCGTGCTCCGGACACCGCCTTCCTCATGACGCAGCCTGTGCGCTTTGAACGAATTTTCCTCACCAAATATGCGGAGACTGTACTGCTTAGCAGTTGGGCGTTCATCATTCTGTCCACTCCCCTCCTTTTAGGATATGCCCAGGTTGTGAAGGCAGACTGGCCCTTCTATGTGGCGATGGTTCCTTATCTTGTGAGCTTTGTCTATATTCCGGCAGCCGGGGGAGCCTTCGTCTGTTTGCTGCTTGCTCGGTTTATCCCCAAGTTGCGAAGGATGCTGATTGTCGTGACCATTGTGGTTGCGGTTGTTGGGCTTTTCGTCCTCTTTCAGTGGATCAGTCGGCTTCCCCGCAACCAGTTTTTGAATGTTCAGTGGCTCGAAAGAACTCTTGACCGGCTGAGCATCACGCAATTTCGACTGCTCCCCAGTTGGTGGTTGGCGTCCGGTCTGCTGGCCATGGCGGCCGGTAATTATAAAGATGGCGTGATGTTTTTCCTCCTGATCCTGGCCAATGCGCTTTTTCTTCAGTGGTGTTGTGTCCAGTTGGCGGGGAAGATCTATCAGCCTGCCTACCTGGCTCTGGCATCTCGGTTGGAAAAGCGTGCCATCCGGCGACAAAATTTGTTCGACCGATTGGTCCTTGAGGAATTCCGAGGCATTCCCTTGTTCGCCCGGCAGCTCATCCTGAAGGACATCCGGCTTTTCCGCCGTGATCCAGTGCAATGGTCCCAATTGCTCGTGTTCGTGGGGCTTCTGGTGTTTTACTTCCTGAACTTACGCCGTTTTTACTACGAGCAGTTTTACTTTGCGTGGGTCAATCTTGTGAGCTTTCTCAATGTGGCAGTAGTGGCCCTACTTCTGACCACGTTCACTACGCGATTTGTTTTCCCCCTGATCAGTCTCGAAGGGCCGCGTTTTTGGGTGCTGGGCCTGATGCCCATTTCGCGGCGGGCTATCCTGTGGAGCAAACTTGGATTCGCGCTTGTGCTCTGTCCTCTGCCCTGCGCGGTGCTGGTCTTTCTCAGCGATGCCATGCTCAACGTGGAACCGTACGTGTTCCTCGCTCACCAGTGGGCCATGTTTTTGTGCTGTCTTGGCCTGACGGGCATTGCCGTGGGGCTGGGGGCCCGGTTCCCCAATTTTCGTGCATTTTCCGCCGCCCGCATTGCCTCTGGCTTTGGTGGGACGGTGAATCTCGTGCTCAGTACGTTCTTTATCCTCGTGATCCTTGTGCTGGCGGCCCTGCCGGTGCATATCCGCATGATTGCCGAAAGTTCATTCCTCCTGCCCACGGTAACCGCTAGAATTTCACTCAGCCCGCTCGTAGTGGCATGGCTCACTTATGGCCCGGTGCTGGCGGGGTTGACGACGTTGCTAACGATGGTTGTCTCGCTTTACGTGGGCATGCGGCATTTCGAACGCCTCGAATTCTGATTCCATCACACGGGCCACCCAAAAAGGTCGCGAGGCCCCGAAACCCGATACCCCCATACTTTGGGGCATGAATTGGTGCTGAGGGGTACAAGCTTGGGTGTGCCCTTGCAACCTGACCACATTTTCGGAACTTTCCCGGCGCGAAGATGTTTACAGTTTTGGGATGTCATGACAAGGGTTACTGCGCGCCTATCAAGAGTTTTTCGTGGCAAATATTCGCGACGAGCTGTGTATCATGGAAAGGGAGGCAGCGAGCAAACGGTAAGCTGCCCACGTCGGAAATTGGCCGGACTTTCGGCTGGCTTTCTTGGTAGGATCGGGGAAAATGGCGATGCAGATCGCTGACATGTTACGGCTGGTGTGCGGTGGGGTCGCCGCAAAGCGAATGGCGCTGGCCATCGGTTTCCTCCTCGCGCTTGTGGGCAACCAGTTTTCTGCTACCTCAGCGGCGGAATACGAGGTGGTGGGGGTACTTGCTTATGCGGTGGAGCCCGAGGTGGGTAAGGAAATCGGGCTCACCGAAAATCAGCTCAAGCAATTGAACGAACTCATCAACAATGCGGAAGCCGAAATCCTAACCACGCTTTCTGATTTGAAAGATCTGCCCGCACAGGAACGAAGCGCTAAGCTTGCCCAGTTCCGTCGCAAAATCGAGGATGAGGGACTCGCTCTGCTGAGCACACAACAGCGGGCAAAACTGGAGCAGATCCGTCTGAAGCGATTGGGCGAGAAATTTTTTGCAGACCCCGTTATCGCAGACAGACTTGGCCTGACCGAAGAGCAAAGGGCAGCCCTGACAAAGGCCCTGGCGGAACGATCGGCCAGTCCAGCGTCGGGAGAAACCTCGGAAAGTTCGGCCGTCGGGGTGCTGAACGAGAACCAGCGTAAAACGCTTCGCGCCATTTTGATGGGAGAACTTGTGAAGTCCGAACCGGGAGCCTCGGAAGCCGCGCCCAGACCGACAGAAGGTCAACCCGGTAGCCAATCCCCAGAACAGCCCCCGGTTGCGTCCCCGGCAGAGGGCCAAACACCAGCGTCGAGCCCAGGGGAACACCGGAGCCATACGCCCGGCGAGAGTCCCGCTTCAGAATTGCGGCCAGCCGGTGAGGAACCCCACCCCGAGGCCCCCATTGCTCCACCGCAAAGTGGGCCTGCTCCAACAACTGGCACAGCGGCAGTGGTTCCCGCGGAAGGTGGAGTGACCCCACCCGTCGCACCCGAGATGCCTCCGAGCCCTCCGACTGCAGAAAAAGCAGAAGCCTCTTCGGCGACTCCGGTTGCTCCGTCCCAGGGCGGCTCCCCCAGTCTACCTCCATCGGCTGCGGGTGCGACACCATCCGGTCAACCTGCTCCCCCACAACCGAGTGAAATAACACCCCAAGCTGATGGGCATTCCCCGAGTCCTGCTTCGCCCGGCGCGGAGACAACTGGAGCGTTCTCTTCCCCGGTGTCGGCCTCGTCCGCACCGTCGTCCGGGGTGGCAAGCTCACCACAGATGGGTGCTCAGACAGGGTTGGCCACTCCACCAAGTCAGCCGACCCCGACCGCCTCGCAGAGTCAATTTCCGCAGCTGCCCCCGCGGGACGTGAAGTTGCGATTCAATTTCCGTTACCAGCCATGGAAAGATGTCCTGGAGTGGCTCGCCCAACAGGCTGGTTTGTCCCTTGTCATGGAGGCTCCGCCGCCGGGAACTTTCAACTATGTGGACGATCACGAATTCACCCCGGCGGAGGCCATTGATTTGCTGAACAGTGTGCTTTTGACGAAAGGCTACGTTCTCATCCGGCGCGAGCGGATGCTCATGCTGCTCAATATCGAAGACGGCGTTCCCTCCAATCTTGTTGATCGTGTGATGCCGGAAGACCTGGACTCCCGCGGCGATTACGAGATGGTAAGCTGCCTGTTCCAGCTTCGCAAGATGACGCCCGAAGAAGCCGAGCAAGAGGTCAAGAAACTGCTTGGACCACAGGGGTCGGTCGTTGTTCTGGCAAAAGCCCGGCAAATTCTCGTTACGGAGACTGCCGGCCGACTGAAAACGATCCGGCGGATGATCGAGGCCATTGAGAACCCGGACGCAGCCACCGGAACGGTACGAACCTTCAAGATCAACCCGTATACGGTTGATCAGGTGTTGAGCATCATCCGCCAGATGTTTCAGATCCCCCCCGATCAGACCGCTGCGCCCGACGGTTCTCTCCGATTTGCCCTTGATCCCAGTGGCAGCAGGATTCTGGTGACAGGTACTCCCGAAATGCTGGATCGGTTCGCAGAGGTGCTCAAAGCGCTGGATCCGAGCTCCGAAAGTCCGGCAAGTCGGCTGGAAAGCACGCCACAGTTGGAAGTTTACCCGATCACCTCCGCCGATCCGCAAATGGTTCTCCAGGTGCTGCAAACCCTTCTCGCCGGGATGCCGGATGTGCGAATTGCCATCGACCCAAAAACGGGAGCGCTCGTAGCCTGGGCGCGACCGGCGCAACACGCGACAATTCGGGCAACGCTTCAGCAAATGCAGGGCGAAGTGGGCCAGGTGGAGGTGATCCCGCTGCGCGTCGTCGATCCGCAACTGGCCGTTCTGGCGATTAATAAGCTTTTCGGGGGCAGTGGCGACTCTCCCGCCTCGAACGCGCCGACTGTGGACGCCGACATTACCACAAGAATGCTCCTGGTGAGGGGTACAAAGACTCAAATTGAGCAGATTAAGCAACTGTTGGTCAAGATGGGCGAACCAAGCGCGGATGGTCCGCCGGGCACGGTGAATCTGATGCGGACAATTCCGATGGACGCGGCCACAGCTCAGGCCGTCCTGGAGCAGTTGCAAAACGTTTGGCCGCAATTTCGCGGAAATCGGCTTCAGATCATTCGGTCGGTGGTTCCTTCGGAATCGAACAGCAACCCGTCTCAGGGTTCATCGCCGGGTGCGAACGCTGGTGGCGAGGGAAACCAATCTTCTAACGGTATCGAGTCGACGCGGATACCGCTCCCCCTCGCGGCGGTACCGGCCAGGCGGCTCGTGCTCGGATTGAGTAGCGGCAAGAGCTCCGGCTCGAGCAGTTCTACAACGTCCTCTACATCCAGTCCCTCCGGAAGCAGCACACCATCATCTCAGCCCCAACCGGGGAGTGCGCCTCCGGGTCAGCCTGGTGGTCAACCGCCCTTCTTCCGTCCCTGGGGCTGGGGTCCGCCAGGTGGCTTCTTCGACCGACGAGGTGATTGGAATCGTGAGGGCAGCGAACGGTACGATCATGGAGGCGAACGGGACAGAGGACGGGAGTGGTCTCGTTCCACTTTCTGGGAAGGTCCGGAACAAGATCAGGATGAAATCGATATGACGGAGGATCTGACCGTTACCGGGTCGTATCGGTCAACGCCGTGGGTCAAAACGCAATTAGTGGCCCTTGTTGAAGAAACGGGGAATGTCCCTTCCACAGAACCCATTAGCCAGCCAGAGCCGACCTCTCAGGCCTCACAACAATCGGCAACACCGGTCCCTCCTCCCTCCGCGGAACAGCCGGCCAGCGGAGGAGGCCAGTCACCCGCTTCGACTGGGGATCAAGCCCCAGTCCCGGCCAGCAACCCGCCGGCGGGTTCCCCGCCGCAAGCCTCCTCCACCTCACCAGTTGGGCCTTCCGGTGCTACGGCGCCCGGTTCGCAACCGACCGGCGGTGCACCGCCGATCATCGTGGCGGTGACGCCTGAAGGACTGGTGATCGCGAGTCAGGATCCCGAAGCTCTCAATCAGTTCGAAGACTTGGTCCGGAGGATGGTAAGTAACCAGTCAGCCGCCGCGCAACAGACGACCCCTGAACTCGTGGTGTACTATCTCAAACATTCGAAAGCGGAGGTGGTGGCTTCCACCCTTGATCAGATCCTCGGTGGAGGAACGCTCACCACGAGTGGTTCCACCGGTGGCTCACTCATCAGTGAAATTGCCCGGGCTGCATTTGGAGAAGTAGGCGGTGGTTTGGTGGGAAGCCTTCTCGGGGCGGATACCGGTGGTTCCAGCAGTTCCTCAACAACCAGCTCGCGGACCACCACTCGGGTTCAAATCACCCCAGATTCCAGACTCAACGCCCTGATTGTGCAGGCCTACCCGCAGGACCTGCAACTCATCGAAGAGATTCTGCGTGTCCTGGATCAACCTGACAGTCCGCAGGATGTCGCCGTCCAACCCAAAACGGTCATCATCCCGGTCAAGAATACTCAGGCGGAAGAGATCGCACAAATCTTACGGACTGTATACCAGGACCGACTGGTGACGGCGGGAGGCGCCAATCGTCCACCCAGCCCCCAGGAAATCATCCAACTCCTCCGTGGCGGTCGAGGTGGACCGGGGGGACGGAGTCAGCCGCAGCAAGAGCAGGAAAAAATGTCGATCGGAGTGGATACGCGAACCAACTCGCTCATTGTGTCCGCACCTGAGAGACTTCTCAACGAAGTCCGCCAACTCGTCGAACAACTCGATCAAAAGGCTATAACCGACTCGGAGGAAACCACCGAGGTGGTGACCCTTCACAAAGCGAGTGCGGAATCGGTCAGTGCTGCCCTTTCCGCCTTGCTCGGGAGCGGCGTCCAAATCCGGGGAGCAAGCTCCAGTCGCGGAACAACGTCTACGACAAGCACATCGAGTTCCTCCTCTTCCAATCGTGGGCCCCAAGGTGGATTCCCGTTCCAGGGCGGCTTTGGGGGATTTCGAGGATTTGGAGGCAGCTCCTTCGGTGGTTTCTCACCATTTGGCAACCGTGGATTCTCATCGTCGCCGTCGTCGGGCAATCGTGGATTCACTCCAAGGACCGGAAGTAGTCGGGGCCGGTAGTGCGATATTTATAACTTGACAGGCCCCTTTTGGTAGGTGTGGTGTAATTCGGTGGGATCAATGAGGGCCTCACAGGGAAACCGTATTCATCACAAAAAAACGGACTTCTCGCAGCAAATCTGTAACATTCTGCGAAATCTTACACGCGAGAGAGGAATTCGCCGCTTCGCGTGTCTACCTTCACGGTCTCTCCTTCCGAAATATACTCGGGCACTTGAATGACCAAACCGGTTTCCAGAACCGCCGGTTTGGTGCGCCCCGTGGCCGATGCCCCCCGGACGTAAGGATCGCATTGGACCACCTTTAGTTCAACCGCTACAGGCAACTGGATTCCCACGCACTGTCCTTCGTAAATCAAAACAAAAAGCCCTTCCAGCCCTTCCTTGAGATACTTCAGCTCCTCTTCCAGGGCCTCGCGTGGGAGCACGTACTCGTTAAAATCTTGCGAATCGAGAAAGTGCACCTCCTGAGCGTCCGCATACATGTAGGTGACCGGTCGTCGCTCGAAATTCGCTTCTTCCAGCCCTTCCGTGCCCTTCAGCGAAATATCCACCTTTTGCTTGGTGATCAAATTCCGCGCCCGAAACTTGTAGAGCGTGGCCGCTCCGCGTGCACTGGGCGTTTGAACCTGCACCGATTCAATTAAGCACGGGGCATCCTGATAAGTAACAATCATCCCGCGTTTAATGTCTTTGGCCAGTGGCATAGGCAGCACTGATTTCCTTGCGTTTTGAAATTCGACCACCAATCCTGTACCGTTTTTGTCTCAATTTGCCCCATCAAAATCCATTAAATGACCATCCCCGATTGTGGGTCGATAGCAACCCCGGAGGTCATGCGGGTGAGCAACTCCAGGACGACGATGAGGGCACTCGGATCGAAGAGGTCGCCCGGCTCGTCCTCATCTTCTCCCCACTCTTCATCCAACTGTTCGAAATGGAGGATATCGAAGCGGGCGTCACAATGTCGCAGCGCTCCCAGCCGCTGTTTTTCTTCCGGCGTCAGATCAGGAGAATTCAATTCCTTGATCTGCTTTTCAACGTCTTCCTGAACCTCTGGGCCCTCCACGTAGCAGATATCCATGGCAGAATAAGCATCCGGGGCCACCACGGTAATTGACTCAAACCTCCCCTTCTCATCCGCCTGGGGATTGAGAATTTGATATTGCGGGCCCACCTCTTGAAGGGCTTTGACCACGCTTTGCAGTGTTGGCCGACGCTGTCGGGCAAAGTACACAAAGCATGTCTCCCGCCATTGATAGCGACTATCCTCAAACATGGACATGGCACCACCCCCGCTGCCTATGCACTGCAATCCCTACCATTCCCCCGACCTTTCCGCCCATCACATTTCCCGTGAAGAGGTTCGCCGCGCGTTTGCTCGCGCTGAGATGCCACAGCAAATTGCCATCCCCGCGCGGAACCTGTCTTTCACAACAAGCGTCAGAAAGCGTTCCTCTCTCCGAGGTTTCCATTTTAGGAAATATTTCGGATCTTGCCAAATCGGGTGCGGTCTTGGTTCATCCCCACTTTTCCAAAAACCGCCGCGATGGCATGGGCACGACGTGTTGTAAGGGCCATTCATGAATCGCCCCTACCCCAGATTAGGCCTTCAGACTCTTACGGATTCGGTAAAGAAAGAGGAAATAGACCAGGCGTGCGGTTATAACTTCCAAATGTTGGCCATAACATATCATGCGCTCACGGAATTTGAATGACCACAGTGGAGGAGACACGGCGTCTCGAACCGCAAATGCTTTTGTCCCAGCGGCACGGGAAAAATGCCCCTGCTACAAAGTTTCCAGGTGCGAACCGTTCGAGGTTTTGAATCGGCCCGCGAGCTCTCATGGGCCGTCACGTACCGGAGACCCACTTTCCAAAGAGTTTGACCTGATTGCCGCACGCACTTGCGCAGCCCACGGTGATTCCGGAAATCTCTCAACAAGTTCCTTTACGATCGCCTGATATTCGTGCTGATGGTCAGACCCAGCAGCCGAATCGGGGCTACTGGACGGTGGTGACTTACCGGCAAGTTCGGCTGCTTCCCACAGAGATCGTGCCGCCACGCGACGGTTCTCCGGCCACAAAAACGGCGGTCTCAGCAACCACACCATTGCCCTATCAAAAGCTCCCTGCTGCTTCCAAGCCAATCCCAGAAGATAGCAGGGGCCCGACTTCAACCGGCCGGGGAGCCTCTCGATTACATTCTCCCATTGGGATAATTGATTGGGCTGAACCGATTGCCACCCCCTTCGCCACAACTGAGCTGAAGCAAGGATCGCCATAGTTTCATCGGTCGAAGATCGCAGTCTGTCAAGAACTGTCACCGCTTGAGAGGCCGCCGGCGAATCGAGAAGGTAACTCGCTGCGAGGAGCTGAACCCATGCCAGATCCGAGTTCAACCAGTTTCTGGCCCGCGGTTCCGCCAAGGCCAAAGTCTCCTCGGGAAACCATGCCAGCGGCACACACCAGACAAACGGCGACTGGGGATCAAGCACGACCAATCGATCCACAAACTCTTCACCCGCACGGACGTAGTCTCCCAGCGCGTGGTAACATCGTACGATATCCGCGGTGATTTCACGCCGCCGCCACTCTCGGGATTCCGCTGTCCGTGCACGCACAAACAGGCCCAGCGCTTCTGTGACAGCACCTTCCGCTAATCGCTTGTTCGCCTCACGGTACAGCGACGAGCTGTTAGGCGAATAAGACACCACTCTCTCCACCGGAAAGTGCTTTTCCGTTCCATCACTGAGCCTGAGAATCAACCCCGTTCCCGAGAAATTGACAATCTCCCCACGCCAGCGTTGAACTCGCCCCTCTCCAGCTCTGATCTCGACGAATTCCTCAACCGCTTTTTCCACCGCACTTTGATCTGTCTCAATTTTCACGGGCGAAACACGACGGTCCCGTGCCGAAACCGCAGATAAACTCTGCAAGCCCGAAAGTGAACCCGTTCCGTCCGCCCCGGCTCCCGGTTCGCACAACAAGACAAGGATCACACACCCAAGAAAAGCGTTTCTTTTACATATCCGACGTTGCATGGTGGTCCTTACAAACCATTCACACAAATCGAGAAATCGAACACAATTTATTTGCGCACCAGAGAACGTTTTTGCACGCGGGGCAGATTCCTAAAAACTTTCCTCACGTCCCAGAAAACGCAGTGCTCAGCGGATCGCCTGAGTAATGTCGATGTACACGTACTGGCCACCATTCTGTCTGGCGATCCGCTTAAGAAAGTTGTCGGACGTGCTCTCCGGACCGGTCCCGAATTCAACGGCGTGAATGACAATTCCATTTGCCCATCGATGAATCTGTGCCAGCTTCGCTTCGGATAGCCGCGGCTCGTCGGCATCTGTCAGAAAGAAGATCACGTCCGGTCGGAGCTGAATGGCGGCCAGGAGAGCCGCGTCGTGCTGCGTCCCCCCACCCGCCGTGATGGACTGAATGAAATGAATCGCTCGGGCTTTGTTTTCATCTGTGGCGAAGGCGAGCCGCCCAGGCTGGCCAGAAGGGTTGAACAGCGTGGGCCGCTCGTTGTAAAAAATGATCTCGAACTGTTGCGTCTTGTCGAGTGACTGAATGCTGGCGACGAGCTCGCGTTTGGCGAAGCTAAGGGCTGTTCTTCCCGACCCTCCCATGCTGCCTGAGCGGTCAAACACGTACACGAATTTGTAACCCGGTGAGCGAATTCCAAATAACGAAGCTGTTCCCGGAGGCCCCGGTTGCCGACCGAAGCCGCCGCCTCCGGCAAAGAGGCCTCCTTCGCCCCCTGCCTGCCCGGCCCCTGTCTCTGGAAGGCTCGATGGTCCCAAAATCTGAAAACCCTTTCGCGGTAGGACCTCCGCGGTGGCGACCTCCTGAACCGATGGCAAAATTTCCTCCAGGGTCGGACGCCCGGAACCGGCTTCCGAACCCCCCTCTGCTGCCTGGTCCTGGCCGATCTGTCCAGACTCGTCAACGTAATAATCCCGTGGTCCGTCCTGGTATTTGAGCGCTATACCAACCTCGCGGACGCTTTCCTCTGTCAAACCATGGGTCGCGGAAGGCCGGAACCAGAGGAAAAGTAGAGCGAAAAGGATCGCGTGGAAGGCCGTGGAAATTGCGAACGAATACCAGAATCGCGGATTACCCTGCTTCCCCTCCCGGAATTTCAGGGTTTCAGACTCCTCTGCTGCGCCTGGACTGTGCGTGAACATGTCCGCGAAACGTTGTTAAGGTTTTCCCTGCTATTATAACGCGATTCGGCCTCCCACTGGAAAAATCTGCCCAGACGTAACGGCGAAAAGATATAATTGCAAAATCTGACGCGAAACGCCAACGGCATTGAACGTGATTTTGCCAAAGCCCCGTGGCGATTCTTGTAAAAGACGGTTGCGAAAAAACGAAGCCGGGATCGCAAGCCTTACAAGTCCAGGTGAATGGTCAAGATGAGCGAACTCGTCAATCAACTCAAAATCGTGAAATATCCCCACCCTGCCCTGCGGTACAAGTCAAAACCAGTCAAGCGGGTGGATCGAGAACTGGGCGATATTGTCCGAAGAATGTTCGACCTTATGTACGAGGCGAACGGAATTGGACTAGCTGCCAACCAGGTTAACCTTCCTTACCGTCTTTTTGTCATCAATTTGACGGCGGACCCGAACGAAAAGAAGGAAGAGCTTGTATTCTTAAATCCAGTCATCCTTCGTCGAAAAGGATTCGAGCAAGGCGAGGAGGGGTGCCTCAGTCTCCCTGATTTGAGGGGGACCGTGCGACGATCGAAAGAAATCGATATTCTCGCGTACAACCTGCAGGGGGAGGAAATCTGCTGGCGAGTCACCGGCCTTCTCGCACGGGCGTTCCAGCACGAGCTCGACCACCTTGATGGAATTCTCTTCATTGATCATCTCGAACCCTCGGAATTACTCGATCTGCGAGGTTATGTGGAAAAATGGGAAGATGAGTACATGTCGGCAGTCTCGCAAGGGACCGAGGAACCGGAAGACAAGGTGCTCAGTCGTCTCCGGGAACTGGAAGCCCTCCGGACCTGAAGCTAAAAAGGAGTTCTGAGAAGTTCGTCGCCCTCCTTGCACCGCCGTTGTTAATGGCTTAGGAATCCATTTCGGGCCGCAATTTGGCACCGTCTTCAGTGTTGATTACACTAGGTAAAAGAAAGCTCTACGGAATTTACCCAGGCCGGCGGCTGAGGTCCGCGGCGGATTCTTGCTGGTTGGTGAGTTGTGGGAGTGTGGTTATTTTCCGGAATGGCGGGTGGCTCCACCCGCTGGTATGTCTGACGAGGCGTCTGGCATGTGCTGGCATGATCGACAGCGTTGGCGTATTGGGCGTTTGTTTGGTCTCCTCTTGAGCGCGCTCTTAATTGCCGTACTGGGCGTGGTTGCCCTGGCTGAGGACAACGCCAATCCGCAAAACGGTGCACAGGCTGCCGAGAATCAGCCCGCGCAACCCGTGACACCCTCCCCGGCCGAGAAGCAGCCTGAAGCCATGCCGATTCCGGAGCAGATCCTCGGTCCGCCGCGTCGCCTGGCGCCTGGCGTGTTGATCACAATCCCGCCCGATGTTCAAGTGGATGAGACCCACAACCGCCAGGATATCGTTGAGTTGGTCACCGCCGATCCACAATTGGAGTGGGCCAAAGGGGTGGACTTTCGACGCGAGGTGTACTGTCTGGAATTTCAGTTCAAGCTCCCGCGTCTGATTCAGGTCGATCTTCCGCAGCCCAGTGGCAAGCTTCAGCGAAAGACAATCTGGTATTTGATCTATAAGGTGACGAATCGCGGGGGAGCTCTCCGCCCGGTGCCTGAAGACGACGGCACCTACCGCGTTGATTCAGTGGACATCCCGGTGAGATTCGTGCCCACTTTTTATTTGGAAGCAGAGACGCCCTCTGGCATCAAGAGGTATCCCGACCGAGTCATTCCGCTTGCCAAGCAACCTATCCAGATGCGGGAAGACTCCAACATCAACTTCTACGATTCGACCCAGGTATCCACGCGAGAGCTGGCGGTAGGCCAGTCAATTTGGGGGGTGGCCACCTGGGAGGACGTGGATCCGTCCATCGACAAGTTTTCGATATTAGTAGTCGGACTGTCGAACGCCTATCGTTGGCAAGACCCACCGGGTGCTTACAAAGCGGGAGACCCAATCGGCCAAGGCCGCCGGTTTGAGCGGAAGATCCTCCAGCTCAACTTTTGGCGACCGGGGGACGAGTTCATCCTTCGGGAAGACGCGATCAGATTTGGTCAGCCGGGGACGGTTGACTACGCGTGGATTTATCGTTAACAATGAAGGGACGATGGGTCTTGAGGGTTTTCTAACATATTTTCACGGGTGATGCGTATCAAGGAAGCAGGCACGACATGGCGCACAAGAAAGGCCAAGGATCAAGCCGTAACGGGCGGGATTCAAACCCCCAATACCGCGGGGTGAAATTTTTCGGGGGACAGTTCGTCAAAGCCGGGACGATCCTGGTGCGACAACTTGGTACCAAGTTTCATCCCGGCAATAATGTGGGGGTTGGGCGCGACTATACGCTCTACGCCCTAGTAGATGGGTACGTCAAGTTTGACCGTGGCGGCCGCCGGGTCAACGTCGTGACCGCGTTGAACTGACCGGTCGATTGGCCTTGGCCTCGGGTTTGAGGCAAAAGTAGGCAAGCCAGGTAAAAGGCGGCCTTATTGCGCTGTGCCCACCTGTCATTCAGATTCCCAAGTGTACCCCCGGGACCGCATTGTGGTCCCTTTTTTGTGCGCCCACCTTTGCACATAAATACACGTTTGCACATACATATGAGTCCTGGTCGGAATCTCCACTTGGGCGTTGCTCTCTTCTCGAAGAATGACAAGCCGGAACAATGTTTGTGGATGAAGTGGAAATTTTCGTAAAAGGAGGTCGCGGAGGAGACGGCTGCGTCAGCTTCCGCCGGGAAAAATATGTCCCGAAAGGGGGGCCCGATGGAGGTGACGGCGGGGACGGGGGAAGCGTCATTCTGGTTGCCCAGGAGGGCGTCGATAGTCTGGCAGCGCTGGCTCATCGGAAACATTGGATCGCCGAAGACGGCGAGCGCGGGGGACCGGCTCTGTGCCACGGGCGCTCGGGTAACGACCTGATCCTCACTGTTCCGCCCGGCACACTGGTTTTTGACAAGACCCACAATCTGCTTTTGAAAGACCTTTCTCGGCCGGGAGATCGCGTGGTGGTGGCCCGGGGCGGAAAAGGCGGCAAAGGAAACGCGGCTTTCAAATCCCCCACCAACCGTGCACCGCGCGAGGCTACCCCGGGAACTGAAGGCGAAGCCCGCCATTTGCGACTGGAGCTGCGTCTGATCGCTGACGTGGGATTGGTCGGCAAGCCAAATGCCGGCAAAAGCACTTTGCTGAGCCGGATGACGCGGGCCAGGCCCAAAGTCGCCAATTATCCGTTCACCACCAAGCATCCCCACTTGGGACGCGTCGTGCTCGACATGGAGCGGAGCTTCGTCATGGCGGATATCCCCGGGCTGATCGAGGGAGCCCATCGGGGTGCCGGGTTGGGCCACGAGTTTCTTCGCCACATTCAGCGCTCAGGAATTCTTGTTCACCTGGTGGAGCCGGAACCCTATGACGGCACCGACCCTATCACAAATTACCGCAATATTCGGTTTGAACTGGAAAAATTCGACCCTGGGCTCATTACCAGACCGGAAATCGTCGTTGTGACGAAGGCCGATCTGCCAAGCGCGGAGCGTGTGCGGCAGGAGCTCCAGAACATCCTGCAAAAACCCGTGCTCAAAATCTCAGCGGTGACTGGCGAAAACCTCAACGTTTTGGCGGAAACGATTTGGCAAACTTTAACGGATCAGCGGTCCGCACAGTCCGCCACTTTTCCCAAGATCCCCATCGGTTAGGCAGGCGCTTGCACAAGCATCTCAGCATCAATCATAATTCTCATAAGTTTACACCGAGTTGTTGTGGCACCTGACTGGGGATCGCACCATCGATGGATCGACACTACTTCTTTGCCGTGGATATCGGCAATACCCGAATTAAGTGTGGTCGCTTTCCGTGGCAGCCGTCATCTGCCCGGTTGCCCGTTCCTGAGCAGGTCATTTCCATCCTACCAGCAACGGGGCAGTGGAGCGGTCTCGAAGAGGGCCTGAAGTCGGTCCCCGAGCAACCCGGGATGATCACTTGGTGGATTGCCAGCGTTAACCGCTCAGCGACCACCGAGCTTGTAGAATTTTTGCGTCTCCATCGCGCTTCCGAAAAGGTATTTCTCGTGACCTCTCAGGAGATTCCGATCCCTGTGTCGCTTCCCCATCCCGATCGGGTGGGAATCGACCGACTCGCGGCGGCGGTGGCGGCAGAAGTTTTGCGCCGACCTGGGTATCCCGCGATTGTTGTGGACGTGGGCACGGCGATTACGGTGGACGTGCTCAGCCCGCAAGGCAGTTTAGAGGGCGGCGCTATCGCCTGCGGACCGGGCATTGCCGCGCGAGCCCTCTATGAATTTACAGACCTGCTTCCGCAGATCGATACCCTCTGGACCTCACCGCCGCCGCCGATCGGCCGAAATACCCAAGAGGCCATGGCTGCGGGAGTGTTCTGGGGTATGGTGGGTACCGTTCGCGAGCTGATTTCCCGGCAAGCCAGTAACTTTTCTGATCAGCCGGATGTGTTCGTGACCGGCGGGGGCGGGGCACTCCTGGCCAGCCTGCTGGGCGGTTCGGCCCAATACGTGGAGCACCTGACCCTTTCAGGGATCGCGCTGACAGTCTACCACTACCTGGCACACCACACTCAACGCGACGACTCCTGACCGCCGGAGAGCACTTTGCGATATTCCTGAAAAGCCCGGGGCAGGTAATCGATCAAATCCGAAGCGATCATAGCCTCTTCCGAGAGCTCCGCTGCCGCCAGATCCCCTGCCAGACCGTGAAGGTACACGGCAAGTTGGGCAGCCGCGAACGGCTCCAGCCCCTGTGCCCCCAAGGCCGCAATTAACCCCGTGAGAACATCTCCCGAGCCGCCGGTGCCCATGCCCGGGTTGCCGGTTGTGTTGAAGTAGCAGCGCGTTCCATCCGTAACCAGCGTGGGGTGCCCCTTGTAAACCAGAACCACCCCCCACTTGGCCGCTTGTTGTCGGGCGAGCTGCCAGCGTTCCTCAATAGGTCGGCGCGTATCTCCGGAGGGTCCGACCAGCCGACGGAATTCTCCCGGGTGGGGCGTCAACACCCGCGGACCGCCCGGCCGTGGTAGTTGGCCGTTCTCCCGGGCAAGGGCATTCAGACCATCCGCATCTAGCACAAGCGGTTTGCTCAGTTCCGAATACACGCGGGTCACAAGCCGGGAAAGTCCGAAGGACCGTCCGAGTCCCGGCCCGAGCGCAATCCAGTCCGCCTCAAGGGCAGCCTCCATAACCCGCTCAAAAGCCCGCAACGAGATCCGCCCGTGCTTGTCTGCTTCAAGCGGGATTGTGGTGTATGAGCGCTCGTAGGACGCAACAATCGCGAGCACCGGTGCCGGCGTTGCAACTCTCACGAGGCCCGCGCCTCCGCGTAGAGCCGCCAAACCAGCAAGTCCTGCCGCCCCGGACATTCCCAAACTGCCACCTACAATAAGGACCGTCCCAAACCGGCCTTTATGGGCATCCCGAGGTCGCACCGGGAGCACGGGTAAGGGGAGATTCTCGCCAAAGCCTTTTTCGTTCATTTTTCCGCAGACTTCAACAAAGCGCGCCGCCGCGCACTGTTCTTAGCGATCAACCCTGCCACATAGCCACCTTTGAAACCCGCGTCGATGTTCACCACCACCACATTTGCGGCACAACTATTGAGCATGCTCAACAAGGCCGAGACGCCTCCAAAGCTGGCGCCATATCCAACGCTGGTGGGTACGCCAATCACTGGACAGGACACGAAGCCCCCAACCACGCTGGGAAGTGCTCCCTCCATTCCCGCCACAACCACCACGGCGTCAGCATCCTCAAGGAGATGAAGATTGGCCCGCAGCCGGTGAGGCCCTGCGACTCCCACGTCCTGGACCAGTCGAACTTCGGCACCTGTCCAGAGAGCTGTTTCCCGCGCTTCCTCGGCCACGGGTAGATCGCTGGTTCCGGCAGTAACCACGGTTACAATTCCTCGGGGCTCGGCGTCGGTTGGCGGCTCCTGTTTCGGAATGCGGAAAGTACCTGCCACCGCGTTATACCGGCCAGCAGGAAATTCCCGAAGCAGGACCTCGGCCTTTTCTGGCGAAATCCGCGTTGCGAAAACATCCACGCCGTTTTCGAGAAGGGCGTGAAAAATCTTTCGCAACGCCTCCACTGTTTTGCCCTGTCCGTATACCACTTCGGGGAAACCGCATCTACGCTGCCGATCCAAATCAACCTGGGCCTCACCAACATCGGCAATTCCCCACTTTTGGCATGCCTCGACGAAACGATCGACATCGAGCTGACCGCTCTTCAATTGCTCGGCGAGGTGACGCAGCTCGTTAACAGGAAGCATCATCTGCACTCACTCCTGACGCATCAAACGGAAGGACCCGACCCTGGTCCCAACTTCATCTGTTCGCCTCGGCTCGTCTTCGCCCGAACGGTACTACCTCAACAGGCCCCGGAAGAAAGCCTGATCACCCTGGATACTCCCGCTGCTCGGAGCCTGGTGAATTGTATCAGGTGCGTCACCCCAGGACGACGAATCTTTGTGGGTAACAGGTGCACCGGAGGATCGGCCGGTGAGGACATGCGGGCAGTGATCACTTCTGGGACGCAAGGTCGTAACTGGTCAACGGTGGTTGATAGTAGCCCATCGCCGCCATTGCCACATCCAATCGGTAGAGTGGATCCTGGAACAGACTTGGGCGTCTGTCCACAGCCGGAATAGTCGTCACATAGATTCTGATTTCGCCCGGTATTGTTGTGATAATCTCTTCTCGCCAGTCGCCCACCAGATCCACTGTGGCGACGTAACTTCCTTCCAGTCGCGGCTCAAGTTCCTGAGACGGATAGTACTTCCGGATGCGAGACCCAATGATGAGTTCTCGATAGGGGTCGGCGTCCCAATATGCCACCCAGGGGCCGAATCCAGCCAGGTTTTCCTCGCTGATCACCTTGCCCTGAGCACTCCACAGCTTCGCCCAGGCGAAGTCCTTGTTCGGGTCGGTGTCGGCACTGTAGCACTCCGCCCCCGGATAGCGGGGATCAATGTCGCTGCACATCCCGTGACTGTGAACGTGGCGTGTCGGACCATCGTATCCCCATAGAATCTCGCCCGTCTTTGCATCCACCATGCACATGCCATTTTTCTGCTGGCGGGTTTCTATTCCATAGTAAATTTCCATTCCGGGGCGTTCGGGATTCAGATCGCCGACGTACGCGTGGTCAGGATGGCCAAGCCCTGTGCTCCATAACGGTTTTCCGTCGTCATCCAGCACGAGTGATCCCAAGATGATTTCGTCCCTGCCATCCCCATCGACATCGGCGGCTTGCGTCCAGTGGGCTCCCTGTCCTTGGAACTTTCTTTCCAGTCCTCGATTATCCCATCGCCAGATTTCCGAAAGTTGCCCCTTTTCATACCGATATGCGATCGCCACCATGAGGTTGTATGTACCGCGCAGGACAATAAGCGCTGGTCTTTTGCCATCGAGGTACGCCACCGCCAGTTGATTGCGCGAAGCATAGTTGTAGCTGGGGAACATCTCCCGGGGCGGCCAGGCAACACGGGTGACGGGTTTTCCTGTCGCTCCGTCGAGAATGGTCAGATACTCCGGCCCACTTTGCACGCGGCCATCGGGACCCCGTGGGTCTCCCTCGCCTGTTTTCACCGCCACTTCGGCCTTTCCATCGCCATCCAGGTCGTACACGATATAGGGTGAATACCAGATCCCCTGTTCAATGGCCCAGCCAAGATCATATCGCCACAACATCTTGCCAGCCAAAGTGTAGGCCTCCAGTTTGTAAGTGCCGGGACTTGGCTTCCAGTAGGCTTCGTAGGGATCGATGTTCTGATTTGGTTGTTTGATGACAACATCCAGACTACCGTCTCCATCCAAATCGGCAATTCCAACCTTTTGGAACGTGTAATTGCCGTCGAGCTTGATGGACAAGTAAGGCCGGGCTTTTTCCCCAACCGTCAAGGACGAGGAACTTTCTTCCCGCGTCTCCTGCCCCTGTTTTACAACCCGCAAAATATAGCGATAAGTCCCCGCTGCGACGCCGTCATCCACAAAGTCACACGTCCGGATGATGGGTTCCCTATTGAGCCGAACGACCGCTCCACCCTCCTGATTCTGACGATAGAGATTGAAAGCAATGTCGTGCGGGTCCTCGCGGAGCAAACGCCAGGTAAGATAAACAGCACGGGGCCCGGCCTGCACGGCGACAAATCCTCGGTCCAGCTTCTCCATTTGGCGCTCGCCATGGGCGGGTCCAGCACCTGTGACAAGAACAAAAGCGCCTAACGCGATATTCCACCAGCGCACAATGACCTGGCGACGGCCACCTGAGCATCGCGAAGCTGCCATGGTTAGTCCTCCGCAGAAAGTGACCAATTCGGACCTTCAGTCTCCGCACCGTGGGTGCGTGGACGCAAGTTTTTTCGTAATATAATCGGTTGGAAGTCAACTCGCCATCGTCTGATCGGAGTCCCAGCCATGTCGCAACTCGATCCTCGGATCGCGGTCTACCCCGGGTCCTTCGACCCCATCACTCTTGGACACCTCAATGTGATGGAACGAGCCAGCCGGTTGTTCGACCGGCTCATCGTGGGTATCGGGGTGAATATCCATAAATTTCCAATGTTCGATGCTAGAGAACGCGAGGAGCTTATACGGCAATCCACGCCCCATTTGACCAACATCGAGATTCGCACGTTCCGCGGTTTGGCTGTCAATTTTGTTCGCGAGTGTGGCGCGAAAATCATGATCCGGGGAGTCCGTCCCATCACCGATATAGCCGCAGAAATCACCATGATGATGGCCAACCGCCGCCTCGCCCCGGATGTGGAAACACTTTTCATGATTGCCGACGGCGAACTCGCCCATGTTTCCAGCTCTCTTATCAAGGAAATTGCCCCGATTGCCTCCGATGAGGAACTTTCCCGATTTTTGCCGCCGCCGGTTGTCGCGGCCCTGCGGGCCAAATTGGCAGCCTCTGCCCGCACGCCGCGGTGAGGAAATTCGCCAGTCCCCAGCGCGCTTGGCTGCGCGGCTCGTGCTCATCCCGGCCCAAGGAATCTTTTCTTGGTTGGCCACGTTTGATGTGGGTTTCGATAGACCAGCCGAAATGGTGAAAATCTTTGCCGAAGGATACAAATCACCAGGTTGACAGCCACGATCGGCCGACGACAATACAAGGCGGCAGGCAGGTTTCTGTGCTGCTATAACATCGGCCCCAAAATACGAGAAGGCAGAATTGCTGTAGCAGCCCTTTTGGAAAGGCTTAAATTCTTTCTTTCACTAAATGTTTCGTCTAACTCACATGCGGAGGTTGATCGCAATGTCAGACCACGTCTCAAAGTCGTCACGGCGTGAATTTCTCAAAACCACAGGCCAACTGGCTGCGGCCACGGCCGTCAGTGCCGCAATTGTGCCCCACGTCCATGCTGCGGAGGATAACACCATTCGGATCGCACTCATCGGGTGTGGCGGCCGTGGTACTGGCGCAGCGGCGAATGCCATGTCGGTCAAGCGAGTCCCGATTAAGCTCGTCGCCATGGCGGATGTTTTCCAGGACCGCCTCAATTCAAGTTACGAAAACCTTAAGAAGCAATTTGGGGACCGGGTGGACGTTCCGGACGATCGCAAATTCATCGGATTTGACGCCTACCGAAAGGCCATGGATTGCCTGCGCCCCGGCGATGTGGCCATCTTCGCCACGCCCCCTGCATTCCGCTGGGTGCACTTTACCTACGCGATCGAGAAGAACCTCCATGTTTTCATGGAAAAGCCGGTGACTGTCGACGGCCCAACCAGCAAGCGCATGTTAGAGCTGGCTAAGAAGTCCGTGGAGAAAAACCTCAAAGTCGGCGTGGGATTGATGTCCCGCCACAGTCGCGCTCTGCAAGAGCTGTACAAACGTCTTCAGGATGGTGCCATCGGCGACATTATCTTCGAGCGGGGCTACCGCATGCACGGCCCGATCGGATATTTTGCCTCCACTCCCAAGCCCGAGGGCATCAGCGAATTGCTTTACCAGGTGAGACGATTCCACAGTTTCCTCTGGGCCAGCGGTGGTTGCTACAGTGATTTCTACATCCACATTATCGATCACCTTGCCTGGATGAAAAACGATTGGCCCGTCAAAGCCATGGGGCTGGGTGGCCGACATTACAAGACGAGCCCTGAGGGTGTACCCTACATCGATCAGAACTTTGACGTCTACGCTGTGGAGTACACCTACGCGGATGGAACAAAATTCTGCTTCGATGGCCGCTGCATGGCGGGAGCGGACAACGTCTACTACAGCTATATCCACGGGTCCAAAGGGTCGGCGCTCGTATCCGCCAGCGGAGACTGCGGCCTGCCCTCCCGCATCTTTAAGGGACAGTCGTCCGATATGTCCGTTTTGGAGTGGGAATCCAAAGTTCCACCAGAAGAACGCGACCCCTATCAGAACGAATGGAACGCCCTCATCGACGCCATCCTCGATGACAAGCCCCATAACGAAGCCGAACGCGGCGTGAAAGCGAGTCTTGTCACGTCGATGGGTCGAATGTCCGCCCACACCGGTCGCGAAATCACCTACGAAGAAATGCTCAACTGTCCGCATGAGATGGCGCCGGGCCTTGACCAATTGACGATGGATTCGCCGGCCCCCCTCCAATTGGGTCCCGACGGACGCTATCCAGTCCCGATGCCGGGACTCAAAACAGATCGCGAATATTGATCCCGTGATACGACCGAACTTACTAAGCGGCTAGTATCCCAAAGCCCCGGGACAAGTCAGATTCACTCACCATCGAACAGGGGTGACGGTGCTTTTCTGCACACCGTCACCCTTGCTGCTGGTTAACTCTCGTGTCTGCAAGCCTAACGCGGTACCCGGTCGAGGTCCGGTCGCTGTCACGGCCAGGTTGTCTCTTGCCCGTTACGAGAGCCCAGACTGCGATAAAGTTGATGATCCACCGTTTCGCTCAAGAATCTTACAGAGCCGTCGACGAAGCCGAACATCGCTCCGCCAGGATGGTAGCTTCCACATCCCAGTTCCATCACCGTGCCCGGTAGCGTCGAGTCTTTCCAACCGTTGATAGGCACCAAGGTAGAAGCGAGCGCTTCGGAGTATTCTGTCCCACCGATTCCACCGGGCAACCACGTCGCGGTGTGAGGCAAGCCAATCTGCCAGTAGTCCATTGACTGCCCGTCTTTCTGGAAATCCGGATTGGTGTGCATTTCGCCGAAAAGCACGGTGTGGCTGGTTCCATCCGTCACGTCTGCCATCCGAATCGCACTGTTTCCATACAGCATGCCATCTAGGTCAATTTGCTCCAACGCGACTCGCGGATAGCCAGCAGGTACGGTGCTCAGATCATCCGATGCCGCCGAGGACGAAGCAATCCCGTTGTAGCTATTGGGCACCCGCTGGGGGATATCGTGATCCACATGCTCCGGGAGCGGCAAGCTGGGACATCGAAAAACTGGAATCACCGTCTGACACGCTTTCGTGTTGGCTGACCCCGAGTCCCAGTTCCCTGGACCTGACTCCTGAAAAATGAGCGTGCGATACAGTGCCTCCTGCTCAATGTAGGGCAGCAACATCGCGTGCCAGGATTGCTCCAGGGTGCTGAATCCAAAAGGAAATGCCCCGATCTGATCGTGATAGTGGTGCATGCCCAGCGTCAATTGTTTGAGATTATTGCCACACTGGGCCCGCCTGGCCGCCTCTCGGGCACTTTGAACTGCTGGCAGAAGCAGTGCCGTGAGGAACGCCACAATCGTCAGCACAACAAGAAGTTCCACCAGCGTGAAGCCCACTTTCATGCTTTCAGTCCTGGAAACTTGTTTCGCCGCATAGCTGGTCCATGTCGAGTTTTGTCGGTGCATAATACCTTACGAATACCGGCCGAACAAGCACGCACCACCCTTGTCAAGCATGGCGGCGCTCGATAATTTGAAACAAAGTGTTGACCATGTCCTCGCCGACGGCTTCCCTACCGCCACACAGCAACAACAGGGACTTGCCTTGCTATGAGTGGCGTGATCGCGGCGAGTCTTCGGCCAGCCGCGATGCTCAGTCGGGAAAGCAATCACCATCGCCCACGATTTGTGGCGGGACGGACGGGATGGGCCATTTCGAGCACGGCGGCCTGGCAGCGGCGGTTATCAGGCGGGGGCGTCAGCATGGGATTTGCAAAAAACCGCGTGGTGCCACGTCTGGGAAGGCGTTGTTTACCCGGCGCACACCCGTTGGCCATCAAGGAAAGGCAAGAGACGGAAGTACCGATTCGCCCGAGAAAACACAGCGCAAATCGCGTTTCGCACAGCCTCAAACGTAGTGTCGGAGCGTTATCGCGTAGAATTACTGAAGGCTCCAGGATTCGAGAGGCAAAGCGCCCGTAGCTCAAGGGATAGAGCAGCGGATTTCTAATCCGCCGGTTGGGGGTTCGAATCCCTCCGGGCGTGCTGACACAGTAAGCCAGAAAACCCCGTGATTTCCATCACTTACGCGGGAAATCACGGGGTTTTCGTTTTCCACTGTGGAGAGGCGCCGGCCGGATTCGAACCGGCGAATGGCGGATTTGCAATCCGCTGCCTTAGCCGCTTGGCTACGGCGCCACTTCCTTTTCCGGCTATTATATGGTCTCAAGTTCCGGACGCCTAGACCTGTCCGCTCAAAAATGTGTTAACCGCGAATAAAGATCTCCCCTGGTGGATTGGCTCATTTCACTGACTTTTTCCACAACGGCGAGTTCGCCTGTTTTTGGTAACGGTCGCGGTTTCGTATTTCGTACCCACCAATTGCGTGGCGTGCCATCACGGCCCGATAATCAATTGCGGTGCCCCAAGCGTCGCAGAAGCAGACCGGCAGGGAAACCGGCCGAGAATTCCAGCCAGGTTCCCAGAAGATTCTCTAAAGAATAGTGATTAATTGCAGTAGAGTGGAAAATCCGATGAACAGCCAACCGCAACGTGTCCACTGCGTGGTTGCGAATACGCAATGCGTTTGGAATACCGGGTTGGGGCGGATTTCCTTCACTGCGGACCAACCGGAACAGGGGTTTCTCGTTGTTTTTCAAAAACCGGGCGGTGAAGGCTCCGGGGAACAAATTGGCCGAAGCGTTATTTGTCGCATTCTCCGCAAATCACAAGGGAGGCTCGAGCCAAGGTTTGTGCTGGAAGAGTTTTTCCCCACCACAGACGGCCGATGCTTGGTGCGATTTCGACATGCGACAAAGGAGTTTTTTCATCTCTCCCTTGTCGTGACCGTGTCTCGGGAAACAACGTCTGCTTCTGATTCGAGTTGCGATCGTGGCGATGTTTTGGCAACATCCCAGATCGCAGTCCTGGAGGCCATTCTTCTGATGCGTACGGAAGTTGGGGAAACGCAACCCGATGTGGTCCTGCTCGACGAAATTGATGCTCTCTCGACTGAAATTCTAGGGCAAATCCGCGTGTGTTCCGAGGATTTGAAAAATTCCGCAATTCCTTTTGTCCCGAGCAGAATCGCTTTCGTTGGGAATCAACACGAGCTTGCATTCGATGTTGCAGCGTGGCGGCTGCCGGGCAGCGCGTGGTTGTTGGGTTGGGTCCACCCTCTGGACGGCTCGCCGGTACATCCGCGGGAGCTTTCCGAGTGGCAGATCATCCCGCCCGTGCAGACTGTTGCGGGAAATATGCCGGTAATTCGTGGGTACGAGATTTTGCCGGGAGGGATTGAAAAAGGAGTGACTTTTGCCGCAAGGTGTATTTACATGCTGGGGGAAGGCGCGATCCCTCAAGAGGCTGTGATGGGGCGACTGCGGCAATTCTTGGTGTCCCAGCCGCCGCTGTCAGAAGGGTAGTGTGGCAGGATGGTGTTTTTTCGGATATGGTATAGGGCTTCAGGGTCTCAGGATTTTTCCAGATTTTGAAGACAACTCTGTCATTCCCGTCGAAGGCACTTCGCCACAGAGCGGTTTGCCGTCATGCGACGGCCGGGAGAAATCAGTAAGCCAAGTGTCGCCCCAATAACGCATTCCTGCACTTTTGACTGAGTGTTTTACACGAAGCAGTGTGGGAGATAGGACAGACAACTCCGGGCCAAAGCTCGATCAGGTTGACGCTCAGAACACTTGAAATTGGTGAATGAGGTGAGGAATGGAGCACAAGTTCTTGGATGATGATTTTCTTCTGGAAAACAAGACGGCGGAACGACTCTACCATGAGGTTGCGCGTGACCTGCCGATCATCGATTATCACTCGCATTTACCCCCTGATCTTATTGCGCAGGATTATCGCTTTCCGAATTTGACCGCGGTTTGGCTTCGGGGTGACCATTACAAGTGGCGAGCGATGCGTGCCAACGGGGTCGACGAGTATTTTTGCACGGGAAACGCCAGCGATTACGAGGTCTTCATGAAGTGGGCGGAAACTGTACCCCGGTTGCTCCGCAACCCCCTTTATCATTGGACGCATATGGAGTTAAAGCGTCCTTTCGGAATTACGGATCGGCTGCTTTGCCCTGAGACAGCGGCCGAAATCTGGGAAATATGCAACGCGAAATTAGCCCAGCCGGAATTCTCTTGTCGCGGGCTTTTGAAGCAATTCAATGTGGTTGTGGTGTGCACCACTGACGACCCCACTGATGATCTTCGGTACCATGGGCAGATCGCTCAGGATGGTGAGTTTCACGTGCGCGTTCTGCCCACGTTTCGGCCGGATCGAGCGCTTATGCTGGAGGACCCAGACCGGTTCCATCACTGGATTGACAAACTCAGCGAGGTTTCGGGGGTGGAGGTGAAGGACTTCTCCACGCTCATCGAGGCTTTGCGGAAACGGCACGACTACTTCCATCAGCACGGTTGTCGTGTGTCGGACCACGGAATTGAGCAGTTTTACTGCGAAGAAACCACGGAGGGGGATTTAAATCAGATTTTCCGGCAGGTTTACAACGGACGCTCGGTTTCCCAAAACGAGCGGAACAAATTCAAAGCCGCAGTGCTTTACGAGTGCGCCCTCATGGACTATGAGAAAGGCTGGGTACAACAGTTCCACGTCGGGGCCCTGCGCAACAACAATACGAGAATGTTTCAATTGGTCGGGCCAGACACAGGATTTGATGCAATCGCCGACGGAAATGTGGCCCGGTGTATGGTGAGATTTTTCGACCGCCTGGAGATGGAAGGGAAGTTGACCAAGACGATCGTGTACAATCTCAATCCAGCCGTCAACGAGGTGGTGGCAAGCATCCTCGCGTGTTTTCAGGACGGGCGAATCCCCGGAAAAATGCAGTACGGGGCTGCGTGGTGGTTCCTCGATCAGCGGGACGGCATTCTCAAGCAATTGGAGACACTTTCCAATTTTGGCTTGCTCAGTCGGTTTGTCGGCATGTTGACGGACAGTCGATCTTTTCTGTCCTTTGTGCGGCATGAATACTTCCGAAGGATCCTTTGTAATCTCCTGGGCAGCGAGATGGAACGTGGGCTGCTCCCGAATGATTTTGATATGATCGCAGAACTGGTTCGCGACGTTTGCTACCGCAACGCGGTCCAGTACTTCAACTTTCCGGGGGTCACTGGGTCAAGATAGTGGTTTTTCCCGGGATAAATTGCGGTAACGATGTGAGTATTGCGTCTTTGAAACGTCTATGTTGATCTGACCAGCCGAACCATCTTGAGACAGTTGCAGTGGCACCTTACGGTGTGCCCATCTGTGTTTTGCTGTATCGACAACGAAGAGACGGGAGGTCGGCGTGATGCGCTTGGCACCAATCCATGTGACGCGGCGGTCTGGTGAGTGGATGCTCCTTTTAGGAGGGGCTTTTTGGCTGGCGGTGTTCTCAGTGTTGGGGCTTTCTTCGAAAGCCAGCGCATACAATCCACCGGTGGATTCCGCTTTTGGGGTGACCCTGCGGATCCAGGGGCCATCGGAGATAAGCTATTCACCGGAAGGATTTGAGTGCACACTCGTTGTGCAAAACACGACTGAAAAGCCACTCCGCGGTACGATTCGACTGCGGTCGATTGACGGATGTCAGGCTGATCCGGCAGAGATTGACAATTTGGCTGTCCCGCCTGGAGAAACTGCCCGCCGAAGTTTTCGACTGCGATTTGGACCGCGCATCTACAATGCCCACTATCCCATTCACGCCTACGGTCGATTTGACCTGGGCGGTCAGGAAGTAATGCTCCATCCGATCTTGATTTTCTCGGTCCGCGGGGCTCCGCCAGTGCCGACCGCGACGTGGGATTGGAAGCCATTGGAACTGCCGAATAACACGGCGTTGGCACTTGAAGAGGTGCCCGTTTTTCGGGCAGTTTTTCAGGTGTTTGGGCACGACCCAGAGACCATGCCGGTGGGATGGCGTGGATCGCATTCCTCCCATCATGGAACATGCGAGAGGATGATGCGCGAGCTCGGTGGCGCAACGAAACCCGTCATCGGGATTCATCCTCCGTGGTATGAGGGGCAGACGGGCACGGGCATGGTGGAGTTTCCCATCGTGCTGCCAGCGAGCGGCCCAATTCGTTTGTCATTCGCACTAGGAATGACGCCCGAGGGCCAAAGCGATGGGGTTACATTCCGGGTCCGCGTGGCGGAACTTTCAGCACCAGAGGGGGAATTCGGGAAGATTGTGTTCGAACGTCACACAACGGCCAAAACCTGGGAACAGCATGAGGTGGACCTGTCTGCTTATGCGGGGAAGACGATTCGGCTCCAGCTCGAATCGCATCCCGGTCCTAAGAACAACACGGGCTGGGACTCATCCTTCTGGGCAGAGCCGACGTTGATTGCAGGGGCAACTCCCACGGTGCGAGAAAGTGAGTCGTCGAAACCGGGCACGCCGATCATTCTGGGAACGGTAGGAGTCGGCGGGCTTCGGGGGCAGGCTGAAGTGGAACTGGGGCCTCGGGGATTGCTCGATGCGAATGTTCGCTTTCGGTTTGGACAGCGTGTGCTCTCATTCCACGGGTTTGAAGTCACGGTGCTGGGGTCCCGGTTGGACAAGGTCCGATCGGCGACAGCGCTTCTAGGAGTGGAATCCCAGGTGGAGAAGAACTCCGATGGTGGTCAGCGGCTTGTCGCAAGGCATCGCTTTCAGAATGCCGCAGGGACGTTTGACCTTATCGGCGTGGTGGGTACGGAAAAAGGAACTCTGGTCGTGAACTGGCGCCTCGAGAATGTGCCGGCGGCCCGTCCGTGGGTGGATGTGCATCTTGAGGATGTCGCGTTGGGAAGCTGGTCCGACGAGGCATTCCGGGTTTATGCAGGCGCCGGAAATGTCGTGCAAAAACCCCAGAGCTATACCCTCGGGTTTGATGGACATCGCCTTTCCACTTCGTTCGTGGGGCTAGAATTCGATGGCGGACTTTCGATTGTTCAGGGGTGCGATGTTCCGCCAAGCGCATTCCAGGTCAATCCAGCGGCAAGGCACTATTCGCTGCATGTTGCCCATGCGTCGAAGATGACGCTCATCCCGGCAACCCGTGTGTGGGACGCCGTCAAGCAATGGCGGGAGGTGAATGGGCTTAAGCCATCGGATGGGGTTCCGGTGCTTGCGGGAAGGTTTGTCTTTGATCTGTGGGGAGGACGCTATCGCGAAAGCGCGGACGCTTTGCAGAAGGCATTCCGCTATGGGCTGACGGATAGTCTGGTGATCTGGCACAACTGGCAGCGTTGGGGGTACGACTACCGTTTGCCCGAGATTTTTCCGCCCAATCCGAGTTTAGGCACCCTCGAAGATATGCAGTATCTGGCCCAAATCTGTCGGCAAGCCGGAGTTCGTTTTGCCCTCCACGACAACTACATCGACTTTTATCCAGATGCCGAAGGGTTTTCTTATTTGGATACCATCGCCTTTCATGCTAATGGTCAGCCAGTCAGGGCCTGGTTTAATGAAGGGAGGCAGGCCCAATCCTATCGTTATCGGGCGGATCGCGTGGCACCTTTTCTGCAAGCCAACCTCACTCAAATTGCGGAGCATATCAAGCCCACTGCCTATTTCATCGACGTCTGGAGCAGTATTGACCCCTATGATTACTGGACGGCCGATGGCAAATTCTTCGACAAAGTCTATACTCGCAACACCTGGGGACAGCATTTTGCCTGGATTCGGCAACTCCTGGGGGATCATGCGCCCCAGATTTCTGAGAGCGGTCACGACCAACTAATAGGCTGGTTGGATGGAGCCACCACCAACCATCTTCGCGTAGGGAAACCCATCCCCGGGTATTATCAGTGGTCCGTATGGAACTGGGACTGCGAGGACGCTGAACGGGTGCCGTGGTTTGACGCTGCCCACCATGACCGCTTCGTTCTCCACGGAGCCGGATATTCCGGTCGCTATCATGCCGGCTTGGATGCCCGTCTGCACGGGATTTACAGCGACGATTACATCGCGACCGAAGTGTTGACGGGGCACCCTGCGATGGTGGCTCAACCGTTTGGGCAGGACGTTGTGCGCAAATACTGGTTGCTTTCCGCATTAGGTCGGGCATTGGCTCTTGATCGGATCGAAGACGTGGAATTCGTTGATAACAACATCCACCGCATTCATGTGAAGTGGGCTAGTGGAATGGAAACCTGGTGTAACCGGGGCGAATCAGATTGGGAGGTCGCCGGGGTAGTCCTGCCTCAATTTGGTTTTCTCGCCCGGCCCGCTGAGAACTCCCCGGCAGGCCGTGTGGTTAAAGAAGCGGCGATCGCACGGCGAGACGGACTGATTGTAGAATGGGCGATCAGCCCTCAAAGTATCTACGTCAATGCGCGAAAGGATTACATGGGTCCTGAGCCAATCCGCCCGCGGGCCACAAAGTTCGCTCCCAAGGGACAGGAGATCGAGATTTCCGTGGATTGGGCAGCCCGAGTGCCGATCCCAGCAGGCTGGGTCCCGTTTGCCCATTTTTGTGACGAAAAAGGCGACATTATTTTCCAGGGGCAGTTTGAACCTCGCGATCTGAGCGGTATCACAGGCCAGATCAGCACCGTCGTGCGGGCCAGAGTTCCCGCGAGCATTCCGGCCGGGCAAGAGCTGGAATTACGGGTGGGAGTTTACCGCCCGCAGGACGGCCGGCGGCTTTCCCTTGCCGGCCCGGACGACGGCCAGTCGCGGATCCGGTTGGGCAAAATTCGACGGGTTGCTGACAGCCAGGTTTCGTGGATCCCACAGGCCGACGAGCCTGATCGGTTGCTACTCCGGAAGAACGCGGAAGGCCGACCAGTGGACTTCGGGGGAATCGTGACGGCCCAGGGTGTGCGCGTGTCGCCGATTGGGGATGGCGTCCTGGTGGTGCCGTTGCCGCTGGAAGACCAGTCCACTCAATTGACTATTTTCTGGTCGAAGTTGCCGTGGAAAGTGGCACGACCCACGAAAATCGAGTTTCTGGGCATCGACGGAAACGTGGTCCGTACGGAGCCGCTCTCCAGCCAGGAAGAAATCAGGTTGGCGATCCAACCAGGGGAATGGGCGGCCAGGCTGGTTCCCTGATGGCATTAGGAAAACCCACTCCATGTGGCTGGGTCATAATATGTCCATTTTTTAAATCGCTGTTTTTGTCAGAAAGGTTTGTTGAGTGTAATAGACCCAACGCGATCCTGCGAACTTTCCGACTGGTCTATGTGTCCACTAATTTCCGAAGACAGTCTGGGCACTGTGCTGGATGAGCGCGACAGAAAAACTTTTTACATGGGTATTGGTTTTTGCAGTGCTGAATGTGTAAAATAAAGGGAGTGAATTCCACTGGCACGTGAGTTGCACGGCAGTGGATCGAAGAATACCGTCTGGTTATTCGGGTTTGTTGGTCCTTTCTCAATCTCGCGCAGAGGTGGATCATGCGTAAGCTCGTGCGAACGGTGACGACGGTTAAGACGATGGGTGTTGTCGATGTGAAGCGTCACGTCGTGAAGCACGTCGTCGATGTCGTTCGCACGGTGAAGCGTGTGGGACTCTGCGCGCTCTGTTTGTCCCAGGCCATTCTGCGCGCCTCCATTTCTGTGGTAAGGTCCGCGGAGGCCGGATGTTACGCCTGGGCTCTGGTGCCGGCTTGTCAAGGACGCTGGCAGCGTCCGGAGAGCCGGTGGGGTTGGTCGCGTCCACCACAATCGTGACAGAACTCGTTTGAGCACAACAGTTTTCGGTGGACGTGAACCAGCACCCACGGTCCGGTGACGCGGATTGACGTGGAGCAATCCGCCTTTTGCCGGTCGGCTCTCCGATGGGTGACGGTTCCCGTCCGCCTTGCATAAAGGAGGGAACCATGGCCACAGTCCTTGAGTCGCTCGAAATCGAAGGATTAACCAGTTCCGCCGAGTTCGTGGCGGAACTGCCACTGCCCCTTCCCGAGGCGCCGGAATCGCCGATCTGCGCTCTAGTGGAAGCCGCAAAACGGGGAGAAGAGGAAGCCTGGGAGCGCGTCATCGAGATATACGGACAAGTGGTGTACGACACCATCCGGCGCCGCATAAAATCGGACGCCGATGCCGATGAAGTCCGCCAGGAAGTCTTCTTGCAGGCTCTACGTAAACTGCCGCAGCTCAAAGAGCCGCAGGCTTTAGGGAGTTGGTTGCGGAGAATCGCCGATCGGCTGGCAATCAATTACGTCACCCGGCGGCACGCCGCGCCGTCGCTGTCCGAACGAACTTGGGAAGAATCGAGCGACGTCCGGCGGGAACCCTTCGCCGAGGTCACCCGACGCGAGGCCCAGGAGGCAGTTCGGCAGGGACTGGAGCGTTTGGGACCCATGGACCGCGAAGCTCTGTATGCCTTCTACATCGAGGGCAAATCACTCAACGAGATGAGTCAGGAATTTGCCGTTCCACTCGGTACGGTCAAACGAAGACTTCACGTCGCCAGGAAACGTTTGGCCCAACAGTTGGCTGGGTTTCTGGATTGAGATGAGCCGCCCGGTAAAGCCGGAAGAAAGTCATTTCCGGCGGCTGAATACCGCTTAACCAGGGCATGACACGCGCACGCTCACCAAACGTGAATGTCGACCGCCGGAGAACGAAACGCAGAGAAGCCTTCCGTGGCGGCAAGGCAAGTACCGGTCACTGTGAAGTGACGGTACATGGTCACCCGCCACGGGAAGGCCTGTTTATTTCTTCTGCATGGACTCACTGCGCAACGGGTTCGGTGACCGGTTTCTCACCGAGCTGGCACTTAAACCCAGCGGCATACGCTTCGTAAATGGCGGCAATTTCCTCGGCATTTCTGGTGCCCCTGTGAACCCAAAGTCGATAGGGGAGGTGAACGGTTTCCGGAGGTTCAAGGGTGCGGCTGTGAACTCCCGGCCAGCCCACACAGAGGGGGCCATAGTGCCGGGTCAGCCACGTGGGCGGATAGTCAGGATGGGTGGGGGCGATCATAATCGTCGCGCCGCTCAACTGGTCGCTTTCGCCAAACCGACTGGTGAAGTCCGCCCACGGTAGACGGGTTTCATAAAGATCGTCCTTCGTGAGACCGTCCGGAACCGTGATCCGCGCTTCTTTCTCGGAAGGAGGACGAAACCGTACCGTGAGACCTCCATAGCTTTTTCCCTCCGCTCCCCAGAGCGTGATCGGCACGTGGGGTTGGAGGAACAAATCGACGTCGATGACGCGATCCCCCTTTCCCCGGGCGTACACGGTGAACCATACTCGCTCCGTGACCATGGTTTGGCCATTGAGGTCCCACGCGTTTTCCACACCCAGCACCGCCACCCCGGGGCGCGTTTCCTGGCACAGCCAACGGACAAAACGTTGCCGCAGGGCCCCGCGATCTTCCCACAGACTGAACTCCTCCCCGCCAATGACCACGTGCGGCCAGGTCCAAAAAATCCCGTGATGATGATAGTGGTCCCGGGGAAAATCGTCGGTCAGAACTTCGCCATCCAGTCCCCAAACTGGGTGAACGTAACAGGCTCGCGTTCGCCGAGGGTCTTTTTCAGGGACGTTCGGATTCGTGATGGGGCCAAAATTGTAGGAGAAAACTGGTGACTCACCCTCATAAACCGTCACCGTGGTATCGGATGTCTCCTTGAACCGAAACTCAGACGGCGCGGGCGGTTCTCCAGTATTCTCCCCTTCCTCTTGGACAACCCACCGCAAAAGGCCCTCCGTTGACGGAAACTGACCGTCACGCACAATGAGGTAGCCACCCTGTTGAGATTCCCCGGTCTTGTCCGGACCACTGGCCAGTATGGCAGAAAGACACCGAGGGTCGTCCTCTTGCTTTAGCATAACGCCCTTGTGTGAGTCCAACGCACACCTTTCCGGCAGGCGAACCCGGAGGGGTTGCCGGAGCGCCGCCGCTGGCGTGGTCAGCCAGAGCTTTCCCGTGGGAGCACCGGCCCAGGTCCCGGGCAACCCTCCAAAAAAGACCGGAAGCGCCATCAGCAGTACAGGCAACGAGAAGTACGCCCGTCTAGCGCAGTTACCCAAAGTTTGACGCAAAAATATTCCTAACCGTTTCCCCATGATGCCATCCCCAATTGCCGGTGAAACGCGCAAAAATCCCGTTGCAGCCGTATCTTCGACTGATAGGCGTATCATGACAGCAAGCGGCGCGAATTGCAATCAGCCGTCCCCGTTGAGCCCTCTTCATTTTTGCAAAACCTGTGACATGCCGCGAGCGCAAAGTGCTGGCGGGGCAACTCATGAATTGCTCCTACCGAAACACCATCGATTTGCGACGCGCCGTGTTCTGCCCAGGGCGATTCATGAATCGCCCCTACCATTGAACCCTTGTCGTGCCCACAGAATGAAATGGGTCATCAAGGGTCGAAAACACGGACCTGACAAGCAGGTCCCTCCGAACACGGACGTGACAAGCAGGTCCCTTCAAATAGGGACGTCAAAAGCAGGTCCCACCGAGGCAGGTCCCGCCGAGAAAGATTTTGCGAAGGTCGGAAGGGCACGCTTGTCGTGCCCGGTGAATGGAATGGATTATCGAACGTAGAACAACGGACCCGACAAGCAGGTCCCTCCATTGTGTGGATTGGTGGCTCGGGTTCCATCCCGACCGGTCATCGTCGTGCGATCCAGGCAAGGTTGTGAAGGCTAAAGCCTTCACCAAAAAGCGGCGATGAATCGCCGCACTCCATGGAGTGCGGGGCTTTAGCCCCGCTTTCCACACGGGACTTTAGTCCCCGCTGAAAGGCAATGGATGATCGAACGTTGACAAACGGACCCGACAAGCGGGTCCCTCCGAGAGGCGGACCTGACAAGCAGGTCCCTCCGAATATGGGCGTGACAAGCACATCCCATCGGGCTGAAGCTTGCTCTTGCCGAAGGGGTTGTCCAGGTCCGTGCCGCTTTCCAGCAGCATAAAAGTGGGCATGATTCAAGCCGTTCCCGTTGCCACGCCGATCGATGTCGTTGGCAAATCCACTGAACGCAGTTGCCGCCATGTCCGGCGTCTCGCCGATCTCCCAGTCCTCGAAGCAGTCCATCCGCCATCAAAGGGCCGTGTTTCGTCGCGCCAGCGTGGGCAGGTCAGCGTCGTCAGCTTCCATCGATTGGGCCGTAATCGACGTGAAGCACTGGGTTGCCTCGGGCGTCAAGAATCGCGATTTCAGAGCGATCCCATAATTCTGCCAGGAAAGGGAGGAAGTTGTGTAATAACTCTGGGGGTAGCAGACATACAGATAGCGTTTGGCCCGGGTGACCGCCACATAAAACAAACGGCGTTCCTCTTCGATCGACTCAGGCGAGCCTGTCGCCATATCGGATGGAATGTTTCCGTCTGTGGCATTGATGATGAATACCACGTCCCATTCAAGCCCCTTTGCCGAATGGATGGTACTGAGGACCAGGTAGTCATCGTTCAAATCCGGGTTAGCTGCGAAATCCTGCGTGGAATTCGGGGGATCCAGGGCAATCTGCGCCAGAAAAGTTTGTCGGTCTTTGAATCGGCTTGCGATCTGTTCCAACTGTTCCAAATCCTTGGCTCGCGGGATCGGATTATCGTAAAGCACGGGGAGCAACGGCTCATAGAACACCCGAATTTGATGGAGCTGGGCCGGGAGCGTGGCTTTTCCCTCAGCCAGGTGGAGCATCAATTGGACGAACTGTGGCCAGATGTCGGCTGCGGTGGGGCTTGGAGTGATTTCCTGCCACGGGTCAAAACGCCCGCCGTTTACAGAGCATGCTGCGAGAAGTTTTCTCGCTTTGGCCGGACCGATCCCCGGCAAAAGACAGAGCACCCGCATCCCGGCCACCAGGTCACGTGGATTCTCCGCCAGCCGCAGGAAGGCGAGCGCGTCTTTTATATGGGCGGCCTCCAGAAACTTAAGCCCACCGTATTTGTGGTAGGGGATGCCCCGTCGCGTCAGTTCGGCTTCCAGTGGCAAACTGTGGTGCGATGCCCGGAACAGCACGGCCTGATGTCTAAGCAGCGTCCCCTGGTTGTGATGCTCCAGAATACGCCGAATGACGAACTGAGCCTGCTCGTATTCATCGAGGGCGGCGACCAACCAGGGTTTCTCGCCCGTTTTCTTCTCGGACCAGAGATTCTTTGTGAATTTCTCCTTGGCAGGCCGGATGATAGCATTCGCCGCCGTCAGTATTGGCATCGTGCTTCGATAATTCTGCTCCAGGGTGACAATCCGCGCGTTGGGATACTGCTTGGGAAATTCCAGGATGTTCTTGATAGATGCGCCCCGAAACGAGTAAATGGCCTGTGCGTCATCACCCACCACAGTCACGCCGTCGCCTGTCGGAGCCAGCCGATAGAGGATGTTGGCCTGGATGATGTTCGTATCCTGATATTCATCCACAAGAATTGCCCGAAAACGTTTGCGGATTTCGCTGCCGACCGATTCCTTGTTGAGGAGTTCGAGCCACGCGAGGAGGAGATCGTCATAGTCTAGGGTGGCCGACTCCTTCTTTCTGGCTGTGTATTCGCGAAACAGCCGATCAAGTTCATCATGCCACTCTTTGCACCATGGGAAGAACTCGGCGAGAACCTGGCGTAAGGGAAGACACGTATTCACCATGCGGCTGTAGATATCGGCGCAGGTTCCCTTCTTGGGAAAGCGTCGGTCTGTCGTGGCCAGCTTCAAGTCGGTTCGAATGACATTAATAAAATCTTCGGCGTCAGATCGATCCAGGACAGTGAAACCGGGCGGCAACCGCAGTTCTTCCCCGAACATCCGCAGAAACCGCAGGCCGATGGCATGAAACGTGCCCCCCCAGATTCTCGTGGCAAGATTTCCTGGAAGTTGTGTTCCCGACAGTCTGGAGAGAATAGTTTCGACGCGTCGGACCATCTCTTCGGCGGCCCGTCTTGTGAATGTCAGGAGCATGATTGTGTGAGGCGGGACGTTGTGCGCCACCAGCCATGCGACGCGATGCACGATGGTGGCCGTCTTCCCTGTTCCCGCCCCAGCCACGATGAGCAGCGGATCCGTCCCGTGGGTCACAGCCTCCTGCTGCTGGGGATTGAGGGGCTTCAGGATAAGATCCTCAAGTGAACTCACGGACATGGCTCTCCTCCGTGAACTTTGAAACGCACCTATGCCGACGTTACAGGGAGAAGGAAGACGGATCCTCCACCACAGCATCCGCTCGGGCCGCCCTGAACTCAGTATAATGATTATACAAAAGTTTGACGTTCACGAGAGCATAAACTGGGTAGGATAGATAACATGCCCGTTTTCCTCACAATCGAAACGACCTGCGACGAAACTGCAGCGGCCCTGGTCACGGATCAGTTGGAGGTGCTTGCCTCCGTCGTGGCCTCGCAGGATAAGCTCCACCAACAATACGGGGGCGTGGTTCCCGAAATTGCCTCTCGTGCCCATGTGGAGCGAATTCTCCCAGTGATCCACGAGACCGTGCAGAGGGCGGGAATCAGTCTGGCCGACATTGACGCGGTGGCCGTTGCTTACACCCCCGGCCTGGCAGGCTCCCTGCTTGTTGGGGTTACCGCTGCCAAAACCCTGGCGTTGGCTCTGGGAAAGCCTCTTATTGGAATCAATCACCTCCAGGCCCACATCTATGCATGTCGAATGGCTGCTGGGAGGGACGTGTTTCCCTGTGTGGGACTGGTGATCAGCGGGGGCCATACATGCCTCTACCGTTGCCGGGATCCGCTGGATTTCGAGCTGCTGGGAACGACCATTGACGATGCAGCGGGTGAAGCCTTTGACAAAGTGGCGGTCATGCTGGGGTTACCCTACCCGGGTGGCCCGTCCATCCAGAAGGCGGCAGAAAAAGGACATCCCCACAAATATGCCTTCCCAAGGGCGCTGCTCGACGATCCTAATACACTCGACTTCAGTTTCAGCGGATTGAAAACCGCCGTCCGATACGCCATTACAGGGCCGGGACGGCATGATCCTTCGCAGGTCAAACTTTCGGACCAGGAGGTGGCAGACCTGGCGGCCTCATTTCAGGAAGCGGTGGTGGATTGCCTAGTGGGCAAAAGTTTTCGCGCCCTGGAAATAACCGGCTTCCACAGATTGTGCGTGGGTGGGGGTGTGGCTGCCAACACGCGGCTGCGAACGCGATTGGAGGAAGAAGCGGCACGGAGGAATGTGGACCTGGTGATCGCTCCCCTCAAACTCTGTACGGATAACGCTGTGATGGGAGCGATCGCTGTGGAAAAATGGAAGGCCGGTGTCTTCGACGATCTTTATTTGGACGCCGAACCGGGGGTCGTTCGCAGATCATCCGCCCTGGTTCACGGGTGAGAGATCGAGTCACCCTTGGGATGGAAAGGCCACTCGCGCGCAACGTCAGCGGCTCACCTCACGTGGCGAGCTACAATGTTCGCCGGGCTCCCACCGAGAGGTCTTAACCTTTACTCGCGGACGATGTAATCAATCACAAGTACCTTGTCGAGATACTGACCCACCATTTTGGCGAACGCCTGATGCTCGGGATGGGGCAAATAGGCGTCGCGATCTTTTTCACTCTTGAAAGTCAAAATGAAGCAATGAGTGAATCCCTGCGAGAGATTTTCCGTGCTGCAATCCGTACCCCACTCAAACCCGGCGATCTGCGGGATCTTCTTCGGCAGCGTGGCGAAGGCCTTTTCAACTTTCTCAATGTCAGCCTTCGACGTTCCCTCTTTGAATTTAAACAATACGACATGCCGTAGCTGTCCGGCATGGGAATATTTTTCCTCGGAGATCGCGGAAGATTTCCACACTGTCAGAGCGCTCAACAGAATGGCCACAAGAACCAACCCAACAGTGAGCCGTTTCATGGTTTCCTCCTTTTCTTAAGAACCTGTTCAAAAGTGTGCAACGGATCTGGTTCCGAACTTATTAATGGCCTGATCTGTTTCGTTTTATAATTGTGCAACAATTCATTTCATCGTGCGAGTATAGCTATTTATTCCGCTTGGGAAGGAGCTTGCTGAGTTCGACCATGACCTGTGCATACTGCGGATCGTTGGCGAGATTCCGCATCTCTTGGGGATCGGCCTCATGGTCGTACAGTTCCTTCCCCTGATTTCCGTCATCCCATTCCGTGTAGCGCCAACGGGCAGTGCGGACTGTATATCCAAAGACGATTTGCTTTTGCACGGTGCGCGTGACCTGGGTGATCGCGGCCTGTTTTCCGGGAATATCGGGATTGTTGAGAATGGAAACCAGGCTTGTGCCATCGAGGTTGGCCGGTGGTTGGAAGCCACAAAGTTCAGCCAGGGTTGGATAAAGGTCCACCATCTCGACAATCGCCCGGGTAGACTTACCAGCATGTTTCGTGCCGGGGACTGCAATCAACAGGGGCACGCGCGTGGATTCCTCGAACAGGGTGCGCTTCTGCCACAGGCCGTGTTCGTGCATGTGGTACCCGTGATCGCTTGTCATGACAATAATCGTATTATCCCGCAAGTGGAGCCGTTCCACAGCATCTAAAACGCGACCGAGCTGGGCGTCCATGAAGGTGATCGCCGCGTAATAGGCCTGGATTGCCTGCTTCTTCAGATTCTCATCCATCGCCGCTTCTTCTTTTTTCAATGTAACGGCAAGTTTGGGAATAGTGTCGAAGTAACCGGGCGGGATACTGGGCACAATAATCTTATCGAGAGGATAAAGATCGAAATATTTCCGTGGAGCGACATAGGGAGTATGGGGCCGATAAAATCCGACTGCTAAAAAGAATCGCTCATTCTGATGCTTTTCGAGTAGTTTGATGGCCTCCGTGGCACCGATGCCGTCTGTTTGTTCCTCATCCGTGCCGTCGGCAGCAAGCCAGCTCAGTGTGCCGCCGAATTGTCCAGGAATAAGACTGAATATTTTTGCCTCTTCGTCTTTGTCTCGCCCCCGCGGATTGACCACCAGGTCCCAGGATTGAGGATCATCAAGGCCACTTGTACCGATCTGCGTCGGTACGCCGTAATGGAAAATCTTGCCGACCCGGGCGGTGAAATACCCCTTTCTGCGGAAAAACTCCGGAAGGGTCACGCATTCCGGAATATTCTCGCGAAAATGAACGCTGTTGTCATAAACACGCGTGCGATCAGGTCGCATGCCTGTTAAGAACGATGCTCGGCTGGGATTGCAAAGCGGGAACTGACAGTAAGCACGCTCGAATCGCAAACCCCAGCGAGCCACTCGATCCACGTTGGGTGATTTGACAAGCTGATGACCGTACGTCGCCAGGTTCGTATTGAGGTCATCGGAGATAATAAACAGAACGTTATATCGCCCGGACTGAGCAGCCTCGCCTGCCTGCATGAGGGCGTACGGGCCACACAGTGCCAGAATCAGGCTTAACATGCAAGTGAAACCTGAGTAACGCATCGCCTCCTCCTTTTTAATCGTGTAAGTGATACCGTTACGGTGGCACTCTTTCCAATCGCCGACTTTAATCATTGGGAGCGGGGGTCAGTGGCCACTGTTTTTCGAGGACCAGCCGAGCTTTTGACCTCGTCAGGTGGTTCCCAGTGTTGAGCTTCTATCACATGCTCATCCTCAAATCGCAGTGTTTTCGGGTCTGTCCGGTTGTAACGATATGGCGGTACCCCGGGTTGGCAGACGAGTGTATTCCGGCGCAAGGTGACCTCGAGAGCTTTATGGAATCGAATCGGGCTGCGCCCAACATTGTAAATGGTTTGTCCCTCGACAAGAATGTCACTGCTTCCTTCATCCATAAAGATGCCGTTACTCTCCGCACCGTCTTCGTTGGGGGGAATATCATGGATTAAATTACTGACAAGCCGGGTTCCCGGCTGCCGTCCGAGAGTATAAATCCCTCCACCGTCGTGAAGAATGAGCATGCAGTGATGAATATGATTCGCGCGAATAATGTGATCGCGGCAGCCGGTCGGCTGATCATTCCAGCTCCAACCCACCGATATTCCCGTGTAAGGTAGCTCAGCCACCTCGTTATGCTCGATAACATTTCCGGCAGAAATGCCGATCCAGATGCCAACGGCCTCAAGGAATTGCACGCCACATTCGCGCACGACGGAATCTTCAACATGGATGCCGTAGGTGCATCCGGTGTTAAAAGGTGAAGTCCATTTGGGTGAGGCATCCTTGAGCGGGCGAGTGATTGTTTCCCCAATATTGAGACCATTGCCCGATATATCCTGAAAAACGCACCGGCGAACAATCCCGTGGCAGCACTCACGCCGAAACCACAGACCGGAACCGCCCAGATGGCGAAACGAACAATCGACGAATTCGCAACTGTCAGCCAGGTCCAGAGTAACGGCCGCCGGCATCATTTCTCGAGCCCCTGACTGAGGATCCCGGCGTGGCTCATAGATGGTTGCCTGACCGGCCGCGTAGCCAGCATCCGGCAGATCGAAACGGCAGTGTTCGAAGGCGATTCCCTCCCAGTGAACATTCCGTACCAGTGTGCCGCTCGAAACGTCACCCGTAATGTGTACAAGCGTTTCCAAAACGGGTACAACTGCCTCGATGGTCTCCAGAGTCTCACCAGGCCGGGGGAGATACATGATCACGCCGTTTTCCGTGTCAAGCCGCCACTCACCTGCTTGATCGAGCATACGCTCGCCGTTTTCGAGGAAATAACGGGCGTGCGGCCAATGACCAATCTCGTAATGAGGTGCCGAGCAACCGACCTTCTGGGCAAAAACAACCTGTAAAGTGTGAGGATCAAACGACAGAATCCTGACGCGGGAAGTGGACCAGTCATGGAGATAGACGAATTCACTGCCCGCGATATTGCCATCAAACGCCCATGCATCTTCGGGACGAATGAACAAACTCGTCCTTTTGTCGGGGCCTGGCCGATCGATCCGGAAAAAACCGCGGTTCGGAGTTCGCGCACGAACCGCCCTGCGCCCATTGACAAAGAGCTCCCTTGTCAAAAGAGGTTGGTTGTTGACGGAGGGAATGGCCACTTCCCAGTGCTGAGCCACTTGTTTCCAGCTAGTGAGAAGCCGACCTCCGCTCAAGATCACCTTACCGGGATTTGCTGCGATAAACCGGAGATGGCCAGGTCCAGGATTTTCAACGGATGTAATAATAAGAGGACGGTCTAAACGATAGACGCCGTCATGAAGCACTATTTGGATATCAATGTTCGGGCCTCGCTCTCTCCGAATGGTTTGCACAAGTTCAATCGCCCGCTGCAGTGATGCGATGGGTTGCTCAACAGTCCCCAGTGATGAATCGCGCCCACGGGGCGAGACGTGGATTTCAACCACGCTATTGGAGGCCTGGACGACGCCAACGACCAGAGCCTGCAGGATTGCGAGTGACATGCACGCCCAGGAATGGAACCTTGGTGATCGAGCAATAATCGCAGTATATTTCCTTGCCGGGATCATTTTGGTCCTCTATCACTCAACTAAGCGACCATCGATGGTGAACGAGTTTAATGTTTTACGGATGAATTTCTTTTATAATGGGTAAGCCACCACTGGTAGGTGTCGTTCACGGTTATTTCAAGGGGGATTTCCGGTTTCCAGCCGGTTGTCTGAGCAAGCTTGTCAATTCGTGCGATCGGATCATACTTAAGACCGGGGCGTATTTCAATCACCGGCCGAGCAGGATCGGCCAGCCCCTGAAGAATTCGAAAAACCTCGCCACTGGTGCGGGGAACCCCGGAGCCCACCAGATAAATCTCGCCCGGCTGGCCCCTCTCAGCCAGGAGACGGTACGCGCGAACCACATCGCGGACGTCACAAAGATCGATTACTGCCTGAAGCGTGTGAATCTTAACAGGCGAGTCTCCTCGCGCGAACTGGGCAGCCCAGGCGGGTAACATCATTTTTTCCGATTGACCAGGCCCCGTATGCGGAAATGCCCGCGCGATGATCACAGGTAGCTTCTGGCTGTGATATGCTTCCAGCAGGATTTCTTCGGCCGCAAGCTTTGTTTGCCCATAGGGGTTACGGGGCTGCACAGGATAAGTTTCATCAACAAAGGTGATTCCGTCCTGCGGCACGCAATAAACGTGACTGGTGCTGGCAAAAATGACTCGGGGCACTTCTGAAAGACAAAGGGCAAGCTCTACAAGCCGGCGTGTTCCTTCGACGTTGACTGCCCACGCGAGATCGGTCGGCTCGCTGTTCCCGCACATTTCCGGCACCGAAATCGCCGCAAGGTGGTAAATCACAGTTGGGCGAAAAGTTACCAGAAAATCAACGACACCACGTGGAGGGCCGCTGGAATTCGCAAGGTCCCAAATCAGCAGGTTTCTTGATTCAGGAAGTTGACCCCAAAAGGCCGAGCCTTCTGGCCATGCGTTGGCGATGCCTGCGACTTCATCGCCCTGGCACCTCAGGTACTGACACAAGTGCCGCCCGACAAACCCCGTAATTCCTGTGATTAGAGCACGCTCGGCCATCCTTTGCTCCCACATTTGCCCACCATATCATCGTCGCTGACAGAACAACCATGAGTGTACGTAGGGGGGAGAAGGTGGACAAGCGTCAGGCGAACCCCACCGGGAAAAGAGAAGGCCAGAAGTCGGTCTGTGATGGTAGGCTTCAATCGAAGGCCAATCCGCGTCTGGTTTCTCCACCGATCGTAAATTCGCCTGGCCGGTGAGCCTGATTAAGATCACGGCCGATCGTGTTGGCCAATCTCATTCTTGCGATGGTTGTTCAACCATGTGTGAAAGGTTATTCGCGGTTGTCGGCAGAGTTTCCCGGTTCGGCGGGGATCCGCTTGACTGCCACCACGGTGTCCCCTTCGTCCAGTGTCATCAAGCGGACGCCCTTTGTGTTCCGACCGACGAGCCGAATCTCGCTGACCCGCAATCTTTGCGTCTTGCCCTTGGCCGTCATCATGAGAATCTCGTCGTCCTCATGAACGACGGCCACTCCCACGACGGGGCCGTTTCGGGCGTCCGTCTTGATGTCGCGAATCCCCTTGCCGCCGCGGCGTTGCGTCCGGTAATAGAACTGAGAGCCGACCTCTCCCTCCTCGGCTTCCTCGCTTTCGGCTGCTTCTGGCTCTTCGATGGAGGTTTCTTCCTCCGGTACTTCCTCGTCCGCCGCAGTTGCTTCCGTTTCGTCCTCGGGCTTCTCTATTTCCTCGTCAGCGACAGGGCCCGCGGTGCTCGCTCCAATGGGAGTGCGTTTGCCGTAACCGTGGGCACACACTGTGAGCAGGCATGCATCCGGCTCAGCAACCACGAGACCGACCACCCGATCATCCCCAATGAGTGAAATCCCTTTTACGCCCGCCGCGGCTCGACCCATGGGACGGACGTCCGATTCGCGAAACCGGATGGCCATACCTTTTTCGGTAGCCAGGAGCACTTCGTCCCCCTTTTTGGTGACCACAGCTCCGACAAGCTCATCGCCTTCACGCAGTTTGATGGCGATAATCCCGCCGCGAACGGGCCTCCCGTAGGCTGAGAGTGCGGTCTTTTTGACGAGTCCACGGGCTGTTGCGAAAAGAAGGTAATGATCGGGGAGTGAAAAATCTCGCACAGGCCGGCACGCCGCTACCTTTTCTTCCGGCTGCAGGCTGAGGAGGTTGACGATGGCACGTCCCTTGGCATCGCGAGGGAGCTCTGGAAGTTCGTAAACTTTTCGCCAGTGCACGCGACCAAGATTTGTAAAAAACAGAAGATAGTCGTGGGTTCCGGCAAGGAATACGTGCTCGATGGGATCTTCGTCATCCACCCGGGCCCCCTTCAAACCCTTCCCGCCCCTCCGCTGTGCCCGATAAGCTGACACGGGGGTCCGCTTGATATATCCCGCGGAACTGATGGACACGACCATCATCTCGTCGGGAATCAGTTCTTCAATATTAAAAGCCCCCACCTCCTGATCGGAAATTTCTGTGCGGCGCGGATCCCCGTACTTATTCTTGATTTCCGTCAATTCCTGTTTAATTATTTCGAGAATATTCTTTTCATCGGAGAGGATTCGATTGTATTCCTTGATATTCTCCAGTAGATTGCGGTGTTCCGAGACCAGCTTTTCCTGCTCAAGATTGACGAGATGGCCCAGCGTCATCCGCAGGATGGCGTCCGCCTGAACAGGAGTAAGGAAGTACTCCTCGGCGATGCCACGCTCTTTCTGGAATTGAGCAAACCCCTCTTCACCCAAGGCTCGGGCAAGCATTGCTGCAGGACAGGGGATCGCCATCAGGCGTTCCTTCGCCTGGGCCTGGGTCTCTGAGGTGCGAATGACGCGAATCACTTCATCAATATTGGCGAGAGCCAGCAGGAGCCCCTCGACGGTGTGTTTCCGCTGGCGGGCCTTGGAGAGCAGGTGTTGCGTCTTGCGACGGATGACCGTCACACGGTGCCGCACGAACTCCTGGAGAAGCTCCTTGAAATTGAGCAGGCGGGGCTTGCCGTCCACGAGGGCCAGCAGATTGATGGAATATGTCTGCTGTAGAGGAGAATATTCATAGAGTTGATTGAGTACGATTTCCGGATCAGCCTCGCGCTTCAATTCCAGAACGATGCGAACGGGTTCTTTCAGGTCACTCTCGTTGCGGATGTTCGCGATTCCAGGTATCTTGCCCTCGGTAACAAGCTCGGCGATCCGTTCTTCAATTTTATCGCGCTGCTGCTGAAAAGGAATTTCTTTAATAATAATGCGATAACGATTATCGCGATATTCTTCAATAACAGCCCGTGCGCGAATAACGATTGTCCCGTGGCCTGTCAAATAACCCTGGCGGATGCCCCGGCGACCACAGATAATGCCACCAGTTGGGAAATCGGGACCGGGGACGATTTCCATCAGTTCGTCGATGGTGATCTCGGGATCATCAATTAGCGCGATGAGAGCATCGCAGATCTCGGTAAGATTGTGAGGGGGGATCTCGGTCGACATCCCCACTGCAATTCCGGTCGCCCCGTTCACAAGGAGATTGGGGAACTTGGACGGAAGAACGGTAGGCTCGAGGCGCCGCTCGTCGTATGTGGGGACGAAATCGACCGTGTCCAGGTCCAAATCTTCCAGCATCATCGCCGCGTAAGGCGACAGCCGGGCCTCTGTGTAACGCATGGCGGCTGGCGGAAGACCGGCGATTGATCCGAAATTCCCCTGCTTGTCAATAAGGACGTAGCGCATATTCCATTCCTGCGCCATCCGGACAAGCGTCGGGTAGATGACACTCTCGCCATGGGGATGGTAGTTTCCGCTCGTGTCACCGCAGATCTTCGCGCATTTGACCCTCGCGGCACCAGGCGTCAGGTTCAGGTCATTCATTGCCACCAGGATGCGACGCTGCGAGGGTTTGAGACCGTCGCGGACGTCGGGCAACGCCCGGCTAACGATAACACTCATCGCATAGGTGAGGTAGCTCGACTTAAGCTCGTCCTCGATAGGAAGAGGAATCAGGCGGCTACCGTCACCGTTACCGCCGGCTGCACTGCCTTGGCTGGCTTGGCCAGTGTTTTCCGCTTCGGGAAGATCCGTTGCGTCGGACATAATGACCCGTATCCGTAGGTGTCAGGTGGGAAAACTTTACGAATGAGCGTTTCTGGCTGTTATTCCACAAAAAACCGTCGATTGGGCCGGTCCTTCATCCTCCACTGCAGGGAAGAATGATGCCTCTGGCGCTGGTGGGCCCGGCTTTCGGGTTCCGCCGCAGAAGCATTCAAAACCTTCAGTGTACCAGATTGACAAACCGCTGGCAATGACGCCTCAATTCCGAACGCAATACCTAACTTATTGGCACAAAAATACTTGCGTGGCATTCTTTTCGCTTGCAGTGGACCGGGACTTGCCATGCCACCCGGTTGCGAGGATACTTAAGAAACACAAAAAAGAGCGTTGCGACCGTGGGTCTATCACGCCAGCGGAGACAGCCGGAATTGCCTCGGATGCGAGGTTTGAAACCGTTGCAACCAAATGTGGTGATCACCGCTGGCAGCGCATGGTAGTCCACACTCGGAAAAGAATCGGCCGGAGTGGCGGAATGGCAGACGCGCTGGACTCAAAATCCAGTGGCCTTCGGGCCGTGTGGGTTCAACTCCCACCTCCGGCATTGATGCCATCGGCTGAACTTCAGCGGACACGATATTTGAGCGTCTGAACTGTTTCGACTTCTCTCCGGTCCGGATGGCACTCTGGCATTTGAAGCCATTCGGCGGCATGAGCTTTTCTAGATCTATCGGCTGGGCATTTTTAGCGCGCGTTGCTGCGGGCTGGCAATTTCTGTGCTCTTGTCCCAGGCGAAACGGAACTCGAAGAAAGCTTCCAGGCAACGAGGTCTGAACCTGAGTTATTCCCCACTTTTCTACTGCGGGAAAGCGGCACGGACCTGGACAACCCCTTGGGCAAGAGCAAGCTTCAGCCCAATAGGGTGTGCTTGTCACCCCCATATTTGAAGGGACCTGCTTGTCAGGTCCGCCTCTCGGAGGGACCCGCTTGTCGGGTCCGTTTGTCAACGTTCGATCATCCATTGCCTTTCAGCGGGGACTAAAGTCCCGTGTGGAAAGCGGGGCTAAAGCCCCGCACTCCATGGAGTGCGGCGATTCATCGCCGCTTTTTGGTGAAGGCTTTAGCCTTCACAACCTTGCCTGGATCGCACGACGATGACCGGTCGGGGTAAACCCGAGCCTCCAATCCACACAATGGTGGGACCTGCTTGTCAGGTCCGTGTTTTCGACCCTTGATGACCCATTTCATTCTGTGGGCACGACAAGGGTTCAATGGTAGGGGCGATTCATGAATCGCCCTGGGCAGAACACGGCGCGTCGCAAATCGATGGCGTTTCGGTAGGGGCAATTCATGAATTGCCCCTACCAGTGGTGACTTGCCCCTACCGGGATTTGTGACGTCGCACGGGCAAGTGACACCGGGCATGGCAAGTGTGCCCGTCCGTGTTCGACGGACGCCGTGGAAGGCGTCCCTCCCATAGGCCCGGGTTGCACACCGAGCAAGCATACCGGTTGCATCCGAATCATGCGCGAGTCTGAAGGGCCATTCCCACCCCGGCGACGCCACCGGTAGGAGCAATTCATGAGTTGCCCCGCCAGCACTTTGCGCTCGCGGCATGTCACAGGTTTTGCAAAAATGAAGATGGCTCGGGGTCTGGCCCAGTACGTCGCGAGCGGGAAACCTCTGAGCTGATCCGCTGTTTCATGTCGGCCCACTAGCGTCCAGTCGGCAGACTGGCTAACCTTGGCGAAGCGTAGCACGCCGACGTCACCACTGACGGTGCGGTCGACGGAATTTGGCGGCTCAATTGTGCCCGAGATCTTGGAGGTGCGACGATGATCCGAAAAGCATTGTTCTTTTTGGCTTTGATCGGCTGCTGGGGTACGCTCACGGTAGCAGAGGAGGCGGGAAAGCCCAAGGATCCGGTGCTCGAGCGCATCGATTTCATTTATAGCGAGATGACTCCATTGCAGTGGACGCCTCCGGCCGACCGTTGGCGGCACTTGAATCGAACGATCGACATTCTGCGACGTGGCGGCACCCTCCGGGTGGTCATGCTCGGGGACAGCATCGTCAACGATACAAGTCGTTCTGCATGGGAAAAGCTTGTCGAGCGCCACTATCCAGGCGCTCGTATTGAAAAGATCACGTCCGTCCGCGGCAGCACAGGATGCTGGTACTACAAAGACCCTGCCCAGCTTCAAGAATACGTTCTCAAGTATCACCCCGATCTGCTCATGATCGGGGGGATCAGCCATCGCGAGGATGTCGAATCAGTGCGAGAAGTCATTCGCCGGGTTCGAGCTGAGTTGGAGCCAGACCCTGATATTCTTCTTATGACGCCCTGTTTCGGACACAAGGACCCGCGTGTGGATCCCGAGTGGACTTTCGAGGTTCCTTCAGACGGTGACAGCTTTCGCGCACGCTTGAAAAGACTTGCTGAGGAAGAAAAGACGGGTTTTCTGGACATGACGGGACCGTGGGGGCAGTACATCCGAACGTGCGGCGAAGATATCCACTGGTTTAAGCGGGATATCGTTCATGCGAATGCGAGGGGCGAGGCGATCCTCGGTAGAATTCTCGAGAAATTCTTTGCTCCCTCGCCTATTCAATAAAGGCTCTCACCATCCGGCGGGGATAAAACGTGTGATTGTTCCCGAACGCGTTGCGCCCAGGATGAGCGCGCGACGTCGAGCTGGGTCTGGGTGCTCGGGCGATCCCTGAGACCAAGTCGGAGTGTGCCCGAAGACGCCTGAAAGGCAGCCTGTTTGACATCGTCACTCGGCGTCGGCACGTCTGAACCGGCAATCGTCTCAGGTGCGTTCTGGTACGGTTGCCAGGAACGACTGGCGATTGCATTATCTGGGAAGAACGATTGACCTGTAGAGAGTCGCACAAGGGTTTCCCTGGCCAGCTCATGACCAGGGTTGATGGCGAGCGCTTTCTCCAGTGATTGTCGTGCTGCGTCCACCTCAGTCCGGACCCACTGGACATAGGCCAGATTGTACCATGCATCAGCCTCGCTCCCGCCCCGGCGGAACTGATCTAGAGCTTCCTGATAGCGGCCCTGATAGCCGTAAACAAGCCCCAGATTGTTGCGGTAGCGCTCGTTGGCAGGGGAGATCCCCACCGCTTTGAGCAGTGCCCGTTCGGCCTTGTCGAGTTTGCCCTGCAACAGGTAGCAGTAGCCCAGGTCGTTAAACAGATCCGGGTCTTTCGGATTGAGCCGAATAGCCTGTGCATAGAGTGATTCGGCTTCCAGAAACCTTTGCTGCCGATCACAGACGACGGCGAGACGATGGTATGCCTCGTACCGATCGGGAGCCCAGACAATCAGGCGTTCGTAGATTTCCCGAGCGGCGTCGAGTTTTCCGGCACGCTCTAGGGTCCGGGCCTTTGCAAGCTGAGCTGCGTATTCGGCGTCCTGCTGAGGATTCTTTTTTGGTTGTTTGGGAGACGAAACCTGATCAGGCGCTGCGTTTCGGGAGGCCTGGTTGGCAAGACCGGAACTCGGTCCCTGGCGGCTGCCTGTCATGCTTTCCGGAGACCAGGGATAGGAGCGACACCCGCACCACGTAAGAGCGCCAGCAATCACCAGGCCCGTGACGACCCTCCATGCTCCGATATTCCGGCCGGTCCTTGTCATAAACGTGAACCGCTTCCTGCGAAGGGGCCTTCTGTCGTGCGCCCGAACTGGTCAAATCAAAGTCGACCGTCACAAACTCGCCCTCATCGGCCGACTGTATGAACTTTATCGAAAAGAGCGGTACTTCGCCTTGACACAATGTCTTTTCAGTGGTTCGGCCCGCTGTCAGCGTGGCGTCTTCTCAGATTCACTGTCCTGCTGAGGGGGCTGCCCCGGGGTTTTGCGCGGCGGATTGAAAACGCGAGGAACAATCGGTTTCCGATTCGCCGCTTTTATTCGGTTCACTGCGGATTGGCCTGTGTGTTGGGCGAGAATTTTGTCGGCCTGCAAGAGGTTCTCCCGGAGAGTATCTTTTTCCTGGGAATTTCGCTCCGCAATATTGTCTTCCGGAGTATTGTCCAGCAGGTCGAGCAAAGCCTTAATAAGCGGCGAGCGTGGGCCTTCCGTAGGCTGCATTTTGCTCCCATCTTGTGGGGATTTCTGGGGCTCGGCGGGTTGTTTCCGGTTCACCTGCGGCGACTGAGGGGACTTCAGAGCCTGGGCGAGCTGGTTGTCGGAATCAAGGAGTATTCGACGCAGCTCTCGTTTCTCCTCCGGATTGACGTTGGGGAGGTCATCCAGCGCCTTGAGGAGCCGACGCACAATCTCCGTTTGCACTTGATTGTCGGCTTTTTCGCGCTGATCCTGGTTACCTTGTCTGGCAAGCTGCTGAGGCTGGTCGGAAGAGGTAGTTCCAGGAGATTTGGCCGAATTTCGCTGGTGGGTAGGCGGCTGATCTGCCTCGCCCAACGCAAGCCACGCGGCAATTCCCAGCCCGGCGAAGACAAGAAATCCGATTCCGATAATTCTCAAACCGTGGCGAAGCATGTTCTAGTACCCGCGATACGTGATAAGTGAGACGGTTTAACTCTGCGAAAACATCCAATCTGGTTCTAATAAATAGTTTAGTCAGGCGGGTTAATGTAATCAAAATTGCTGTTATGCGCTAAATGAGAAGGATGAATGAAGAAATGCCGATCTTAGGCGTACCGTTTTAAGATCCAGTCCATCAGGCGCGGTGCCAATCTACTTAATAGGACCATTCCCTTTCCCCACGGGTGAGGGATGATTTCGGCCTTGCCTTTTATGATGGCCCGGACCATGCGCCGCGCAACATACTCAGGTGACACGGGTGCCGGTTCCGGCCAGGCCGGTTCTTTACCCTTTTCGAGGGGACCGTCGAACAGTTCCGTGCGCGTTCGGCCGGGACTGACTACGAGCACATCAATTCCGTGTCGCGACAATTCTGCGCGGATTGATTCGCTGAAACCGTGGAGAGCGAACTTGCTTGCACAGTAGTAGGCCCTCCAGGGAATGCCTCGATGGCCCAGAATGGAGCTCACATTGACAACGATCGGGCGCTGACCCTTTTTGAGAAGCGGTAGGGCATAATAGGTGATTTCCACGGGGGCGAAGAAATTGAGCTCCATAACCTGGCGGAGGATTTCCGGAGGTGTATCCTCGAAACGGCCGAGGGCACCCGTACCGGCATTATTGACCAGTAAATCAATCGCGCCGAGCTTCCTGGCCGCGAAGTTCACCGCCTCTCGGCGAACGAGAGGATCAGATAGATCGCAGGCAAATGGGAAGACTTCAGCACCGATGGAGCGCACTTTTTCCGCAAGTTCGGCAAGCCGTTCCATCCGCCGGGCGACCGCCACAATCCGCGGCTGGTAGGGCACGAGAGCTTCCACCAATGCCCGGCCGATACCACTCGATGTCCCTGTAATGAAAGCCCGCACGTTTTGCAGATCGCGTCTGGCCATGGTTCTCGGTTTCCTGCGAGGCTAAGCGGTGTCGCCTGCAATGCCAGGGTAGTGGATAGCGGTACCCGGGACAAGGTCTGATTTATTCTGACGACGCACCGGCCGGTTTATGTGTGATCTTCCCCCGGGATCACACCCGTCGGTTCAAGTTCGATCCGGGATTGCTCGATTTCAGGAGCCGGATTTTGCTCCTGGCCCGATCCGTTATGCCGCGTCCGGCGTACAGACGCCCCAAGCCGCTCAATTCGAGGAAGATACTCCTCCGGCAAACGGCAGCGGATGGTGAGGCGATTTTCATGATGGTACCGCTGCGAGAACACTTCGCCGTGGGTTTTTACAAAAACTGCCACGCGGGCGTTATCGACCGTCGTTTCCACATCGACCTCGATGAACTTGCGGGCCAGAAGCTCAGACACCATTTGTGTTAGCTGCGCGAGACCCTCTCCCGTCTGAGCGCTGATGGGAAGGGCCTGCGGATAGCGATCGAGCAATGCATCCACGCGGCGGCGATCCGCAATTCGGTCGATCTTGTTGATGACCAGGATGGTGTCTTTGCCTTCAATCCCGATTTCCTCAAGGACGCGGTAAGCAGCGCTGATTTGCTGAAGCACCGCAGGATTACTTCCGTCGGCGACATGGAGCAGCAGGTCCGCCTGTCTCGCTTCTTCGAGCGTGGCTTTAAAGCTCGCGATGAGATGGTGGGGCAGATCGCGAATGAAGCCGACTGTGTCGCTGAGCAAAACGGGGCCCCATCCCGGAAGTTGCCAGCGGCGGGTACGGGTATCGAGGGTGGCAAACAATGCGTCTTCCACATACACGTCAGCATGAGTGAGTGAGTTCATGAGAGTGCTTTTACCCGCGTTTGTGTACCCCACTAAAGACACGGTTTTGAACTGTTTGCGCGCGATCACCTCGCGCTGCCGCCTTCGGTGAATGACCTCCAGTTCGCTGCGGAGTTCATGGATCCGATGGGCGATGAGACGGCGGTCCATTTCCAGTTGCTTTTCACCTGGTCCGCGGAGCCCCACGCCACCCTTGGTCTGCCGTTCCAGGTGAGTCCACATCCGCTTGAGCCGGGGTAATGTGTACTCAAGCTGTGCCAGCTCGACGGCGAGCTGGGCTTCGTATGTTTGGGCACGACGGGCAAAAATGTCGAGAATCAGTTGCGTCCGATCGAGAACCCGGGCGCCGACTTCCCTTTCGATATTGCGGCCTTGTGCAGGCGACAGATCGTTGTCGAAAATAACCAGGTCGGCGCGAAGGCTGCGGACAAGTTTTTTCACATCTTCGAGTTTTCCACGGCCAATAAACGTGGCGGCATCGGGTGCCAACCGGCGCTGCGTGACCTGCCCAACCACATTGACACCCGCCGCGTCCGCCAATCCTGCCAGTTCGGCAAGGGGAGGATCTTCAATTGTTGTCGTGGGGAGAATGACCCCAACCAGTACCGCTTTTTCAGGTTCGCGATTCAACCGAATCGTCGTGCCGTTCCGGCGTTTCACGGCGCTCAACACCTCCTTCCACAGGATGGGTTTGTTGCGTTGACACTACAACTCTTTTTTGCGAATGGTGCCGAATACCCCACTTTGAGTTTCATTATTATTCCTCTTCCAGCTCAACTTCTTCATCCAGGACAAGGTGGCAGTAGCTTTCGTACCGCCGCTCGTCGATCCAGCCGTCTGCCACAGCGTCCTTAACTCCGCAATCCGATTCTTGAATGTGCAGGCAATTGGGGAACTTACACCGATTGACGTACGGCCGAAGATCCCGAAAGTAGTTGACCACTTCCTCCGGCTCGACATCCCATAGTTGAAACTGCCTGATTCCAGGCGTGTCGGCCACGTACCCACCGAAACGGAATCGATACAGTCGGGCCGTTGTGGTGGTGTGCCGACCTTTTTCAGTGTCTTCGCTAACCGGTGCCGTGGGGATTTTAAGATCGGGATCGAGTGCATTGAGGAGCGAGGATTTACCCACCCCGCTTTGACCTGCCAGGACGCTCACACGGTCTTTGAGTGTGCGGATCAAGGCCGACAGACCAAACCCGCTCAACGCGCTGACCAAAAGCACTCGATAGCCCAATTGGCTGTACAGCCCCACCAGCGGCATGAGGTCTGCCCGATCGACCAGATCAACCTTATTGATGCAAATCACAGGTTCGACACCTGATTTTTCCGCAGCCACGATCATCCGGTCGATGAGGTGCGGCTTGATCCGCGGCATGGCCGCACTGCTTACGATGAGCACCTGATCGACGTTGCTGACAATCACATGCTGCTTGCCCTTCGATTCCCGACTGATGCTACCGCGGCGGGGAAGGACAGTTTCAATAACGCCTTCGCTGGGATTCTCGGGCAGGGGATAAAAATAGACTTTGTCCCCGGTGACCACAACGTGACGCTGGTCGGTGGCCAGCCGCTTGAGAAGCCGTCTCACCACGCAGCGGTACGAGTTGCCCTGGTCATCTTCGACGAGACACATCAGCCCTTGAACGGCGATAACCCGACCGAGTCTGCTGTCGGGATGGCGAGCGGGAAGCACCACGGGAAGGGGGGACTCACCTTCTTCGGAAACGTCTTCTCCGATGACGGTCCCACGCCGGGTGAGTTCGTTTTTCCCACCGACCCGCTCCTCCCGGACTAAATCGTCGTCGAGCACCTCCTCTTCGTTGAGGACTCGGTCGGTGAGATCTTTGTCCCTGGTTCTGGGGGCACGATTCTTCCGAAACTCGACCCGGTACTTCTTCCTGTGCTCTTTACCCATCTAACCCGTGACGCGCCGTTCGGGGCGTCTCCAGAAGGAAATCATGCAGGGACGGCTGTCGTAAATCCTGCGGCTCTCCCAGCCCGCGACGAATTATCGCGATTGCGGTCCCGGACGCCGTCGCCAGCCTTCAAGAACATCGTACCGCGGTTCCTCATGATCGGAAAGAGTTTCCTGTTTTTCCTTGTCCGTGCCGGGTTTCGATGGCGTCATCTCCTCTTCGGTTCGCTTCGGTTTGACCAATCCGGCTCGTTCCAGCAGCGACCGCGCGAAAATGTCCTGTTCCAGAGTGTCGGGAGGGGGAGGTCCCACCGCTCCCAACTCGATGGGATTGTATCGGATTTCGTATTGATGCTTGGCGATAGACAGGATCGAACCGGGGTCGAGGCGGCGCTCTTTCACCCGGACACCGTTCACTTTGATCCCGTTCGTACTGTTCAGGTCGCGAACGTACCAGTAACCCGAGACCACGAACAGTTCGCAGTGCTGGGCGGACACATTTGAGAATCGAAGAACAATGTCGCAATTCTCTCTGCGTCCTACGATGAGCCGCTTTTTTAACAAAGGAATAGGGTCGCCACCACCGAGGGGAATCAGCTCTCCAAACATAGGGTTGCCTGTTCTCTGTTCCTTGAAAAGTTTCTGCTGCGCCCTTACGATGCCCTTAGAACCTGTTCTGCTTTCAGAAACCGCCCTTTTAGTGTAAGCCCAAAATGCGCGAACGTCAACAAATAGGCATGTCTGTCATCCGGCAATCCCTCCGGCCTGTTCCGGAGGTCGATTGGCGTGCCCTGGGAAAACGCTACTTCAACCTTAGTCTGTATTATCGGCATACATTTGGGGGAGAAACCTGGAAAATCAGCGTGGACGGCGGCTTCCACTGTCCCAATGCGGATGGAACAATTAGCCGCTTTGGCTGCACATTTTGCAACATCGCGAGTTTCAGTCCCAGCCGCCGTTACGACCAGCCTGCCAGCGTGGCGGAGCAAATTCGCCGGGCTATCGACAACTTCAAGAAACGGCGGTCCATCGACAGGTTCATCGCCTATTTTCAACCGGGGACTAATACGTACGCACCATTACCGGTCCTCAAGGCGATGTTTTCGGAGGCCGTGACGGTCCCCGGTGTTGTGGGCCTGGCCATCGGAACGCGACCAGACTGCCTCCCCCCAGAAGTGTTAGATTTTCTCGCGGAATTGAGTCAGAAAATCTGGCTGAGTGTGGAGATCGGTCTGCAATCAGCTCATGACGCCACACTTCGACGAATCAACCGGGGGCATACGTTCGAGGATTTCAGGCAAGCTGTGTGGGCCTGTGCGGCGCGGAATCTTCGGGTTTGCGCCCACATTATGTTTGGCTTGCCGGGCGAGACCCCTGAAATGATGCTCGGTACGATTGCTGCCCTGGCAGATTTGCCGATTCACGCTGTAAAAATTCATAATCTCTATGTGGCGCGAGATACCGCACTGGCGAAGATTTACGCCGCAGGAATGTATCGCCCGCTTGAGCAGCACGAATACGCCGAGCTGGTCGTGACTGCCTTGGAGAGGTTATCTCCGGCGATCGTGATCGAAAGGCTGACGGCCGAGACATCGGACGAGTATCTGATCGCGCCCGACTGGTGCCGTGATAAATCGGGCACACTACGACGGATCCAACAACTTCTGGACGAGCGGGATACATACCAGGGCAAGTTGTGGGAACAGACGGCGGGAAATGTAGCGGCTGCATCACGTGATAGCGAGACGGGCCGAAGCGTATAATCTTTATGGAGCACGGAGCGGGCTGGATGGCCGCCGGCCCGGTGTTTCGCCGGGCGGGAGGAAAGTCCGGGCTCCTCGGGATCGCGGTGGTGGGTAACACCCACCGGCCGAAAGGCTAGGGAAAGTGCCACAGAAACTAGACCGCCTCGCGGTCCCCACCGCGCGGTAAGGGTGAAAGGGTGAGGTAAGAGCTCACCAGCAGGCCGGGTGACCGGTCTGGCTAGGCAAACCCCACCGGGAGCAAGGTCAAGCAGGGGGGAGTGAGGCGCAAGCCTCCGCGGGTGATCCCGACCGCCACCTTCAACCCCCGGGTAGACCGCTGGAGGGGCCGAGCAATCGGCCTCCTAGATAAATGGCCATCGCCCTGGATAATCACCAGGGTACAGAACCCGGCTTACAGGCCCGCCCTCGTGCTCCTTCGTTTTTTGCCCCGCATCATCCCCCCACCGGGGCAACTCACTCTGCTGGTTCCTGTTCTCGTTGGGGAAGTTCGTCGGGCGTTTTTGAATCGGTGCTCACGCCTCGCATGGTGATTTCCCCACTCCGATCAAATTGCCGCAAAGGTGGAACCAAACGTGCGTCGATCAGTTGAGCGAGCTTTGAGATGCAAAGTCGATTGATGCTTGTTTTCAGCGCATGCGCCTCTTCGGCAAGGGCATCGTGAAGGCTTTTGGGAATCCTTAGCGTGATAACGCTGACGGCCTCCGTCTTCGCAGCACGCCCCTCCTGAACTCGGCGCAAGCTGGCCAGCATTTCCTGAACCCTTCGATGGGTGGCCGTCTGTTCGAAGAAGCTCAGCTCGTCAGGCGTGGGAAAAAGTCGCCGAATAAGGCCCTCCGGTCCCAGAAGTTCTTTGAAGAAAGTGGTCCACGCCACGCCTGCCGCGAAAAGCTGATCCGCTTTCTCTTCGATCCGTCGGCAGCGTTCTTCCACGCTTTCCCTCGTTTCGCTCCTCCGGAGACTGTCAGCCAGGTCCATCAGCCAATCCCTCCTCGAATTTTTCCAACCACTTCTGATCGACCGCGTGCCAAGCGGTATCCCGATCGATGGACGGGTATTAACCCCAACTCAAGACGGGTCGAGCGAGTGTATTTGCGTTAAACTTCGCGGGTCTACTGCCCATTGTAAAGACACTCAACAGGCCACAGAAAAAGACTTGACACCCACCTGGACGTCACAGCTTGTCATAACTGTGGCAAAAACTGTGGCAAAGGGAAGAGATGAAGTCAAGCGAAATCCGAAAAATTGTCCCCGCCGGCGATGCCCGACAGCGCATGCACTGCCATAAGTGCTTGCATAGTAATAAGATATGTAACTACCTGGACGAGGGAGTGTCCACCCTCGCGTTACAACGCAACCAAGGTGGGGGTGAAAGGGGCTTTGACGTCTGTCGAACGATTCATGCTCAAAACAAAAAACCGCCCAAATTGGGCGGTCAAAATCGCTTTCACGGGGCACCAGACCTTTAGCGTTGTCGCATGATCAGGACCGATAGCGACTCTGCGGAGAAAAAAACGCGGGTGTGCTCTCCGAGAGTGAAACTCGTTAATGGCAGTCCGGGGCGATCCCCAAAGCTCAGCCAGAGCTCAGAAGCTCTGCCGCAACTTTGTCAAAGAACTTGACGCACTCGGCGATTTCGGGCAGGGAGTTTTCCCAATTGTACTCATATTCAATGGAGAACACTGCTTTGATCCCCTGGCGTTTAATTTCCTTGAGCAAGGCAGGGACGTCTGCCTGGCCGGTGCCCCAGGGGACGTCATGGGCACCCATCCCGTAGCGGTTGAGGTCTTTGAAATGGAACGAAATAATCCGGCCTTCCAGTTTCTTAATAGCTTCCAGGGGATTAATCTCCGACCGCATCCAGTGTCCGGTGTCCGCACAGGCACCGATTCGCTTGCTGCGTCCCTCGCAAACTTTGAGAACGGTATCGGGGTTCCAGTAGGTTGAAGGTTTCGGATGGTTGTGGATCGCCACATTGATTTGGTATTCCTCGCACAGCTTTTCGATAATGTCGAAGGCGTCGAAGGGCGGTTCGGAGACGATCGTTTCGATGCCCATGTCTTTGGCGAAATCGAAGACGCGACGGCACGCGCCCTCATTGGCGGGCAGTCCCACCACGCCGTAATTGACCAGCTTCACTCCAGCGTCGGCAAGCCGTTTTTTCACTTCCTTACGATCTTCAGGCGAGAGTGACTCATTGGTCTTGGCGTCCGGTTTTTCTTTGGACAGGGTCTGGCCCGGGTAGGCTTCGATGTAATGGAGCCCCAGTGAGGCAGTCTTTTCAATGGCTTCGTAAAACGTAAAACGATTAAAGCTGTAGGCCTGGCAGCCGAGACGCCATCCCAACTTTTCGGCGTGCGGGGCGCCTTCAGCCAGTCGCTGCCCTTCTGCCAGCGACGTCCTTAACTGAAAACCGGTGAGCCCACCAGCCAGCACAGCCACTCCTGTTGTCTTGACGAAATCCCGGCGAGTAACCAATGTCTGACTCATGCCGCATCTCCTTTCCGAATTGGTCAGGAAAGACATGTTAGACAACTTGCTCCTGGCGAACTTACGAGGTCCCCTTTCGGGGAGCCAAACACCACACAAGCATCCCATTATAGTTTGGCCTTCGTTGCGTGAACACAGTTGACGCATGGTTGTGTTGGCGGGATGGCGAAAGGTGGGCGTTCGCCCCAGGAAAACGACTCAAGACTGAGGCCTTGAGGTCAAAGCGTTACTGGACCACGATTGTTCCGCAGACCAAGCCCGTTATCTTGGTTTGCGACAACTTGCACACGCGTACGCTGCGAACACTGTACGAGCCTTTGCCACCGGCCGATGCCTATCGGCTTGCCTAACACCGCGATATTCGTCATACCCAGGCAGCCGCACCGCAAGGGTACTCGGTGAGGCTAAATCTGACATCTGGCAGATGTGATTCGACCGCTCGCAAAACCTTGACCGCCTCGCGAATAACCTCGGGACCGATGCCATCCCCGGGCAAAACGGCAATTGTGAACGTCGTCTCCACCATGTGTTCATCTCCGAACGAGAATGACCCAATCTTCGTTTTCATCTGCCGGCGGCCGACCCAGGTCCACTTTGCCACCGCCTGAAACCTCCTTTACGGAGCCCGCGAGCAACTCGCCTCCGCGACGGGGATCATACCACCGGACGGAGAACATTCCCGATGTACCGGAGAGGTCCAGCTCACACGTCCCACCCGTGGGCAAATAGACGACGTACACCTCGCCCGGCAAGGCCAGGCAATAACGTGAATTGTCGTTTTTCGCGTTTCCTACCAACTCATCTGCGTTGGCCATCTTCCAGAACGGGACATGAAACTTCGAGAAGAATTCAAGGGCAATGCGGCAATAGTCCCAGGAACGGTCACGGCTTCGATAGTCTTCACACTTCAAATCGTTTTGGGGAAGCTTGTACCCAAAGTAATATTCGACGCCGGCACCACCCGCCATCAGATTTCCCCACAACGTGTATTTACGAATGTCATGGAGAGTATAACCGGGATCTTCGGGTTTCGAACGGGCTACGCCGTCGAAGCCTTCATAGCCGGGATCGGGCGGAACACCCAAATCCGCCGGTCCTTGCTCGTCGTTGGCCACTACCCATGGACGCCCCGCTTTTGCTGACGCCTGCACCCATCGGAGGGTACGTTGATGAACTTCCCGCCAACTGTTTTGCAACGAAGCACCCGTTAACAGCGATTTGTCGCCCAAAAGCTCGGAATACACCCGATCCTGCCAGTTTGGAAATGTGTGAATAACAATAGGATGTTTGTACGGGTCCGTCTCCCACAAATACCGAATCATCGCCCGTTGCTCTTCGGGCGACTGGGTGTTTTCTTCCCCGATATTCCAGTTCAGCGCCAAATTGTGTGCGAACCTGGCGATTAATTCGCGGCAATAAAGTTTGCGCTCCGGCCCGAGCGCTCCACCATCCAGAGATTCCGGGACGACCTTCTTCTCTGCCTTATCGCCCACACAATTATCATCCATTTCCTGCTCTTGGAGTTTGAAATGCAGATACAACCCCAGAGATGTCGCGTGGTCAAACACGATTCCCCACTGGTCAAGTTTTGAACAGTCGTAATGGAGTTTGTCATTCCGTTCCACGAATGGCCACACGTTATCCCCGTCTCCGCCCGCGTTGTAAGTGATAAAAGAGAAGGCGTTGACGCCTTTCGATGCCAGGTAGTTGAGTGCCCCGATCATCCCTTTGCCTTTTCCACCCTTCCAACTAGGATCGCCCGGCCGCCAGTCGTGGACATGGGCGGACCAGGTGTGTAGGGGAACACCTTTTTTCATGGCAATGGTGCCATCGAAGTCTTCGTAAGCCAAAAAGGTTTCCGGGGCATCCGCACCGGCCTTCAGGAAAAACTCCTGACTGCCCAGAAATTGCAAATGGTGTTTGCCCACATAGGCCAGTCGTCCTTTGGCGCGAAAATCACGTCCTGTCTTGTCCGTCTCTACGATCGTGAATTGTCCGGTGATCCCATGATAGGGCGCCAATGGTGTTCCCTGTCCACCAATCGCCGCATGTTTTCCTTTCAAAAAGGAAATGCGATAACTCCAGACGCCCGGCTTGTCAGGAGCCAGATGGGCACGCCAGCAATTCCCCGCCTCGGCGGAGGTCTCCGCGGCTTGGCCGTCAGCAGCGAAATAACCCGGCACACGGTACACCGGCTCGCCCGACTCGTGCCGGAACTCCACAGTGAAGTTGTAGTCGGTAAACGGATTCGGAGCGTTATCCAGCTCATGCGCAAAAGGACCAGCCAGAGTCAATGTGACCTTGTGCCACCGTTTTAATTCTCCAGAAATGGTCACTTTACCGTCACCATCGCGGTGGTCTTCGGCACGGGCGGAACGGGCTTGGACATGCCACGCGAAAACCACTGCCGTGACAAGACCAAAAACCAGGGCAAAATGTCTTCCACCCATCATGAGCACCTCTCCTTTCGATTCAGGTGTTGCCGGACCGTGGGCTACTGACACTTTCGGTATGACGCGGTTGGCCATTCCGCAGACGGGGGCAGGCCGTGTTCGCTTCATAATCTATGAACTAATGTAATTATCATGACGGCTGCTCACCATGCAAAAAAGCACAAATTTTCTATGATTTTTCATCATCTTACGTGATGCTGACCTAACGGAATGGCACGTCAGCCAGATTTCCCCCGATAGGCCTTGCGAAAATCCCGTGGGGGCTGTCCTAGTGCTCCGTCACAGGATGACTTTTGAATAGACAGACTTCAGTTTGCGGCGGACATCTTCCGCGGTCATTTGCCTGTCGACGCCGCGCTGCCGAACGTTGAGGTCTGCCGACCACGCCGCAATTTGCTCCTGAAGAAGACGTAGCTCCTCCAGACGACGCCCCGCCAGACACTGCCGGGTCAAACAGCCGAGCTCGCACTCCGCCACGT